>ERZ773225.1141-NODE-1141-length-34043-cov-9.773744_pt1 | contig 34043 bp, 50 predicted proteins | sample MGYA00580993_ERZ773225 | MGnify/ENA primary metagenome ERZ773225 (study PRJEB29015, sample SAMEA2737748) | human gut metagenome | biome: human gut; feature: human-associated habitat; material: faeces | place: China | collected 2012 ...
TAGAGCAGAGGACTGAAAATCCTCGTGTCGCTGGTTCGATTCCGGCTCTGGGCATCTTTTTTATTCGGCGGAAACCACGTAGAATCAAGGGGTTTCCGCCGTTTTTTAATGGTTGAAAATTGCGTTACTGCGCATTTACTGCGCACTTTTCATGAAAAAAGTTTTATTTGATCAATCTTTCGGTTATCATTTTCGATAACCTTCTGGGTGACATGGATGTAGATTTTGCTTGTGATCTCACTTTTGCTGTGTCCGAGCCTTCGTGCGATTTCCTCCGGTGTCATGCCGTTTGCTGCCAAGAGGGAAGCATGTGTGTGTCGGAGCATATGAGGAGTGACACGTCTGCCGAGAAGCTTTTCAGATAAATCTCCAAGGTATTTTTCATAGCTTCGGTGTAATATATGATCTCCTGTCTTTGTATTCGGAATCAACAGCTTTGTTCGGATATTTCTTTCAATCATCATTTCATTTCGCCACAGCATACATTTTTTCAGTTCTGTGAGAAGATCCGGCTGGATGTGGATTGTACGCTTGGAGTGGTCTGTTTTTGGAGTTGTTACTATGTCATTGATGGAATCGTATGTTTTGGATATGCGTATAGTAAGGTTGCTCATGTCTATGTCAGACACTTCCAGCGCAGATATTTCTCCGAAGCGAAGACCAGTGAGTAAAAGTATAGATGTGATATAGTACCAGTTCCAACGATTATCTTCTTTGATTGCAGCGAGTAGGTCCTTTGCTTCGGTTGGTTCCAGATACTTTAATGTGATCTCTTGTTCTTCACACGAATCAACAAATGGCTTGAGCTTACTGATCAGCGCCAAGTTGTTGTGATAATCATTTGCATATCCCCAGTTCAGCATGGCTTTGAATCTTGTAATATAATTATTTACTGTACTGACCGGTTTCCCGGAATCAAGCAGTCTTGAGTTGACATACTGCGCTGTAAGGTTATTCACGATGGCATCTGGATTAAGCAGATCGAGAACCGAGGATGTAATGATCTTGTTCCTTCTTACGGTTGACTGCTTGAATGTGAGTGCCTGTGTTTTCAGGTACTCTTTTTGCAGTTGTGAAAGTGTTGTAGAGCAGTCAACACATTGAAGCTCTGCAATAGCTGCTTCAATCTTTGCAGTCAATTCTCTTTGTGCTTTGTTTCTGTTCTGCACCGAGTCTTTTGGCATTGAGACGGATGCTATTTCCAGCTTTCCGGTTAATGGGTTTTTGTACCGTGCCCGGTAAACGGCCGTACCATTTTTTTGAATATTACACCACATAGAAAGACCTCCTTTGAAAAATAGGCATAAAAAAATAAGCCTATGAAAATGTGAAGGCTTATGGTATAATACAAGTTGCGAATTTGTTATGCATAAGCCTTCGGTTTATGGGTGACACCCTCAGGTGTTTCCAGCACCTGGGGGATTTTTATTTATGTAATTATGATGCTTTCCAAGAGTTGCCGCAATTCTGACATATGCATACGGATTCGTTCTTGAATGTCGTTTTCTCACCGCCCTTTGATTTCTTCCATACAAGGTTAGACAATCCGAATGTACAAACAGCTGTAATACCTCTTGCGGCATTGTTCATATGACCACCAACGCCATTCCCTTTTTTCTTTGTTTTTCCCCCAGTCTGAATCATCTGGACGTTAACGTTTTGACTTCCACATTTTGGACAAATCATATTTTTTCCTCCTTAAAATTGTAAATATCATAAATGCCTTGGTGAGCAATTATGTGCATAATATTCTAAGTGGTCAACGCAAGCATCTCTATTCTCGAAGTCCAACCGGGTGATGTGGGACAGAGCATGCAAGTAAGCGTCTGTCTGCTGTTCCTGATTGAGTCTTGAATTGATAAAGATTGAGAAACTGCCATCTTCGTTCGAAGTGACGGTTTCTTTTGCGTTTGCTCCCTTAAAATCAATTAAGTATACAAATACTTCGTTCGTAATATCACCCCCTGCGACTAAGAGCATATCATATCGCAGGTACAATAATACGGACTTATTCGCCTTTTTCTTTCTTTTTTAATGCAAGTAGCATAGTATGTACTGTTTGGATGTCTTCCGGAGAAGCATCACGTGCAGCATCGAAGAGAAGTGAGAGCTCTTTGTTCTCGAAGATCTCCTGTGCCTTCTTTGCTGTTTCAGGGTCCAAATAGTATGAAGCTTCTCTTTTATCTTCAATTAAATCGGATTTGTTGATTCCGAAATAATCAGATAATAATTGAACCTTACCCATTCTTGGTATTGCGATGCCTTGACACCATGTATTAAATGTTTGTGGAGATACCCCAATGGCATCGGCAATTTCTTTTTGTGATTTTCCACATGAATATATATATTTATTCAAATTTCTAGAAAATACACTTTTTTGTTCTTCATCCGACATATGTAAATACCTCCTGTATTTAATAACTACATAATACAATACAATTTGATAAATAGCAACCAAAAATCAAAAAAAATTTTATTTTAGTATTGACATCAAATTAAATTTGATTTAGAATTGAGGTACAAAATGAAGAAAGGAGGCAAACGGATGGAAAAGAAGTTGAGAATCAGTCTTGCTGCCGCAAGGGTTAATGCCGGACTGTCTCAAGAAGATGTCGCGAAAGCCTTGAATGTCGGAAAACAAACGATTGTAAGCTGGGAGAAGGGAACATCTGAACCAAAGATTTCGCAGGCATTAAAATTATCGGAACTGTATCATATGCCGATTGATTATATTTTTTTTGCCTAAAGAATCAAATTAAATTTGATAGAAAGGAGAAGCATGAGCGAGTTAGTATGTGTAATTCTGATTGTGGTTGCTATTAGTCAGTTTGTAAGAGCAGCCGTATATAAGAAATCAACAAAAGCCCTTACGCTGTATCTGAAAGATATTGATGCTGTTCCCGATGAGCAGACAATACAGAGATACAGCGAAAAGGCATTGCAGTCATCAAATACCAAGCGTTGATTTAATTAGTGCAGTTATAACGCCGGATGATATTTGCGTAAGTGCAGATATAGATGTTGCTCCAATCTTAGATGCTACCGATTTGGTTTTTTTCCATAATTCCGGTTCACGAATGGAATTAAGGAATTCATGACCTGCAAAGGTAATGTCGTAGATGCTGGTAACAAGTGGAACGCTACCGTCTACGTGAATCACGTTAGCATCGATATATCCGATTTCGTGAAGCTTTGAAACACAATACTGAATATCTTCGTTTTCATAATCTGGTAGATCAGAAGATAGTTGCTTCATTGTGCATTCGTAGCTGTAAGGGTACGATTCAAGCTTCAATAAAACAGAGCGGATACAATTATGATTCAGTTCCATTATCAAAATCCCCCTTTCATATATATTGGTGTGGCGCACCTATATGAAGTATAAGGCGGAATGAGGATGAAAACAAGTTAGAAGAGATAGAAAGGAGAACAATGGGAATCATAAAAAATTTCATCGAAAGCGAGAAAAAACTTCGGCCAATCGCCAAGAAAATGCGGCGAGAGATGTTTCTGGATGCGAACAAAGGTTTTCAAGAGTTCCATCATGTGACAGATGAAGAGATTCTTTTCTATGAGTACCTGTATAAAAGGGAACGCAAATATAGAACAGTAATTCTTATTTTAAGCCTAGTTTGCTTAGGATTATTACTGTCAATATGGACGTAACGATTGAAACAACTATAGGTGTGATAACGGAAGTAAGCACTCGTGAGAAAAATTTTTCCCTGCGATATGTTAGGTAGCGAAGATAATTGCTTGTGACAGAGTACGTTCCATCTGGTATGGATGAACCAATAATGTCTGTTTTTCCAGAACTGTTTTGGCGGATAAATTTTATATCAGAAAGGTAATATTCGGAATCACCAAAATATTCAGCTTTGGATTTCTTTCTCATGCGGGTAACAAAAAGCTTATATTTTTCCTTCATACTTAAAGTTATTTTTTCAAAATCGTAAACCATGTGACACACCATCCTTTTTTGGGAATAGTGTATCACAAATTTAATTTGATAGAAAGGAGAAGCATGAGCAAGTTAGTATGTGTAATTCTGATTGTGGTTGCTATCAGTCAGTTTGTAAGAGCAGCCGCATATAAGAAATCAACAAAAGCCCTTTCGCTGTATCTGAAAGATATTGATGCTGTTCCCGATGAACAGACAATACAGAGATACAGCGAAAAGGCATTGCATTCATCAAATACCAAACTTTGATGGAAAGGAGAAGCATGGAAGGAAAATCAAAATATGAGGTAATTGCCGAGAAGCTGAAAGATGTAAAAACATTTGCGGAAGCGAAGGAAATCCTTACAGATGAAGAGATGGTTTATTACTTCATGGATGCGACAGACAATTTGCAGGAAACCCAAGAAGGCGAAGAGCTTGTTATCAGAGATATTTTGAAAGCTCTGGGAGCAAAAAAATATTCTGTGAAACATGCTCTATACCTGCTTGATGTGGCAAAAGATGTTTTATCTGTGATTGCCAGATTTGATTTTTAGAGCATCCATTCTCCAGCATGCTGTTTCTTGATTGTGTTGAAAGCTTCCTTATTCTTCACGTAATCATCAAGGAACTGTTCAGGAGTGGTTGCAGAAGATGTTTTGACCGTGTAAGCCAGTGCAATGTCTTCCAATTTGGTTAAAGCATCTTTGACAATATCATTTGACATGATTTCACCTTCTTTCATATGTACTGGGCTCTGGCGGGAGCCTGTAAAGGGAGTATAGAAGCAGTGAAAAGAATAGTCAAGCGGATAACGTATAACGGACAAAAGATGAAATTGCAGAAAAAATAAAAAAATTATTTGATTTATCGTTTTTTTTTGGCAAACTATCGTTTTACTAAATATACAAGGAGGTTTTAGCAGATGGAGATCACATCAATTAAGTACATCAGTGCATCACCGTATATGTCGAAAGCACAGATCCAGAAGCTGATGAATGTATCCGCCCGGACGGTCACCAGTCGAATCGCAGAGATTGATCAGTATGTTCAGAATGGCAGATACGGCGCACATACAATACTGGATGGTTGCGGTGTGACATATGTGAATTATCTCGCTTTTATCGATTTCTTGAAATATAGGAAGGACTTAAAAGCTGGACGTAGAGTGCCGCCGTACAATCCGAAGCGTATAGCGGAACAGATCGCATGGGGCACACTTGCCACGGAAAATCAGTAATGACAAGCAGAGAGGAAGAAAGAGGATGAGCAATAACATGATTATATGGTCCTATCGGCTGGCAACGTTCGCCATGGTCGAAGGTGCGGTGCTGTTATGGATTGGTATGGTCTATGGATTTTGGATGATGATTGCAGCGGTGGTCTATAAGGAGCTGATCGAATATGCCAACGATGATGATATGGACCATGCAATCAAGATCTACAAAAAAAGCACCCTTGGGACGGCCATCCCGCAGGTGCAAATAACAAATAACTCAGTAAAGAGTATAGCACGGAAGGGAGCGTGAATCAATGGTTACGATGCAGGTGCTTCCAAATCGTGAAGATTGGTTGAAGCACAGAACGAAGATTGGCGGATCAGATGCATCTGCAATACTCGGCAAGAATCCATACAAGACGAATGTGGAACTCTGGAAGGACAAGGCATTTCATCTGATGCCGGAGGATATCTCGGACAAGCCGTATGTGAAGTATGGCATACAGGCAGAACCACATCTAAGAGCTTTGTTTAGTTTGGATTTTCCGGAAAAAAAAGTTTTCTACGAAGAAAACAATATGTGGACAAATGACAAATATCCATTTGCACATGCAAGTCTTGATGGATGGTTTGAAGATCCAGATGGGAAAAAAGGAATTTTAGAGATAAAGACAACTAATATTCTTAATTCCTCACAGAGAAGAAACTGGAAAGATCATTACATACCTGAAAATTATTATGTTCAAGTGCTGCATTACCTGATGGTTACGGAATTTGATTATGTCGTTATCGCAGCACAATTAAAATCCGTATTTGATGGTTATGTTACAAAGCAAACAATCTATGAAACGGTATACAGAAATGAGAAAGAAGAAGAGATTGCTTACCTGGCGGACGAAGAGCGGAAGTTCTGGACATGCGTGGAAGATATGAAAGCCCCACATGTGAAACTGCCGGAGATATAGGAGGATGTCTCATGTATGGATATATCTGTCCGACCTGTGGTGCACATCTGGATCCACAGGAGCGATGTGAGGAATGCACAGAGCAGAAGTTGAAGGATCAGCGGGAGAGCGAACGTATCAAGTCCCTGCTCTCGGTAGGTAAGGATGCTCAATATGAGCTGGTATTAAGTTAGGAGGATATGAATGGAGTTAAGAGTAGAACCGGTAACATTTCCGGAGGTAATTCAGTTTAACTATGAAGAATTGAAAGCAGAGATCACAAGCAAGGTAGAGATGTATAAGAATCTGGTATATACAGGCAGTGATCAGATTAAGGATGCGAAAGCAGACAGAGCGGCATTGAATAAGCTTATTAAGGCTATGTCAGATGAGAGAATCCGTATCAAAAAGGATTGTTTGAAGCCATACGATGAATTCGAACGGAAAATTCGTGAACTCACGGATATTGTGAATGAGCCGGTACAGTTGATTGATAAGCAGATTAAAGAATATGAGCAGACGTTGAAGGAAGAGAAGCGGAAGGAGATTGAAGCACTCTTTGAGACAATTGGATTTCAGGCATTTGTAAAGCTGGAGATGATCTGGGATGAGAAGTGGTTGAATGCATCCGTATCGATGAAGTCTATCGAAGATGCGATGCGTGCCAGATTAAACGAGATTAGCACAGCGGTATTCACACTCAACAAGCTCCCGGAGTTTGGCTTTGAAGCGTTGGAACTGTACAAAGAGACGCTGGATCTGCCAAAGGCAATCGAGAAGGCGCAGCATATGTCCGAAATCGCCAAGAAGAAAGCGCAGTACGAAGCAGAGGAAAAGGCGAGAAGAGAAGCCGAGGAAGCACGTGCGAAGCAGATTGCACAGGAGCAGGCATCGCAGCAGTTGGAACAGCCGGCGGAACAGATGGTTATGGATCTTGTTCCACAGGAAGCTCCGGCACAGCAGGAACTGGAGCCGTCAAAAGAGTGGATTCGGTTTGCAGCACTTCTTACAACCGAAGATGCACTTGCCCTGAAAGAATTCTTCCAGAGCAGAAATATAGAGTTTAGAGCAATTTAGGAGGATATGAAGATGGTAAAAGCAGAAAATGGGACAGCAATAATTAGTGGAAATGAAGGTATATGTGCGGTTGAAATTGCATCAATCCTTGGTAGTTTTAAGCATAACCTTCGTGTAAGTTATGACAAGAAGGATGCAGATGAAAAATACAAAAAGATTCTTACATTAGCGGATGCCACTTGTGATGAACTTATGAAGAAAGATAAGAGAGAGATGGAATCAGACAAGAAGGGCGGATTTGAACAGATCTTAGACCAGTTAACCAGAATGCTTTCGGATATTGCTGTAGATGCGTTTGTAAAGAAGGGAGACAGATAAGATGGTACAGAATAGTTTGGTTAAGAGTAAGCAGAATCAGAATCAGATTCAGGACACAACAATGACCGGGTTCCTGAATCGTATGGATATCAAAGCGAATATTGAGCAGGCGCTTGGAAAAGGAAATGTGCAGCGGTTTATCTCCGGCGTGGTATCGGCGGTCAGCGTGAATCCGGCGCTTGCGGAATGTACGAAGCCATCAATCCTGTCGGGTGCGCTTCTTGGAGAGAGCCTGAAGCTTTCACCATCGCCACAGCTTGGACATTATTACCTTGTACCGTATAGCGACAACAAAGCCGGTACGAAGGTGGCACAGTTCCAGATGGGATACAAAGGGTATATCCAGCTTGCAATCCGTTCCGGTCAGTACAAGAAGCTTACTGTGCTGGCTATCAAGGAAGGCGAGTTTATCAGCTTTGATCCGATGAATGAGGAAATAAATATTCAGCTTATGATCAATGACTGGGATGCACGAGAGAAAGCGGAGACGGTTGGATATTACGCTATGTTTGAACTTGTCAATGGATTCCGAAAGTCGATGTACTGGAGCAAAAATCAGATGCTTGCACATGCGGACAAATACTCACAGGCTTTTTCAAAAGATGGAACCGCAATTAACACGAGATACGGTGTAAAGCATAAGGTGTCTTATGCAGATTATGTTGCCGGTAATTATGATCAGCGTGATTCGTGGATGTATTCAAGCTTCTGGTATAAGAACTTCGATGCAATGGCATACAAGACGATGCTCCGTCAGTTGATCAGCAAGTGGGGGATCATGTCTATCGAGATGCAGTCGGCATTTGAATCCGACATGGCATACATCAAAGAGGATGGTTCCAAGGTATATGTAGAAGATGAGCCAGTTGCAGATGTAGATGCTACAGAAACTTCACAGCAGGCGGAAACACTTGAGGAACAGGCGAAAGACTCTCAGCAGGAAGAACGGGCACAGGTGGATGAAGCGGAAATGCCGACGCCGGAGCAGGTGAACAACAGTGCCGCTGCCGCATTGTTTGGATAAGGTTATTGTACAAAGATATATCACAGTATTCTTTGTTTTATTGTAAGTCATTCTCTACCGCTACAAAAGCGGTAGAGGGAAAGGAGTTACATGAGCAAATACAGAAGCAGGAAAGTGGTAGTTGACGGTATTACATTTGATTCCAAGAAGGAAGCGTGGCGGTACCGGGAGCTTCATTTGCTTGAACAGACTGGCGAGATTAGCAATCTGCAGATGCAGGTCAAATATGAACTGATTCCATCGCAATATGAACTGCGACCGGTCACATTGAAGAATGGATTTGTGAAGATGAAGAAGTTTTGCGTGGAACATGCATGTAGTTATATCGCTGATTTCGTTTATATAGATACCAACGGAGATACGGTCGTAGAGGATACAAAAGGATTCCGGACTAAGGATTACATTATCAAGCGGAAACTGATGCTCTACAGACACGGTATCCGGATCAGGGAGGTGTGACAAGATGGGAGCAAATATCAGAGATACACATAAGGTTGTAAAAGCGATGCTTGAGAAACATCCAGAGACTCGGAGCAGTGACGGATGCTTATGTTACATGGTGTACAAGGAGATTGGCAAGAAGAATGGTGTGGACGTAGATAAGATTCCAATTCAGCGGTTCTTCCTGCACATGAGAGAGCTTGGATTCCCGGCAACAGAGACTATCAGAAGAGCACGGCAGAAGATTCAGGCAGAGAACAAGGAACTTGCTGGAAGTGAGTTCGTAGAATGTAATCGAACAATGCTTGAAGATGTTTATATTGATTATGCAACCTGCATTATTAAATAGCTGGATTGAAAGGAAGGAGCAGATGGCAAGACCGCAAAAAAAAGGATTGCTGTACTTCCCATTTGACACGGATTTCTTCGCAGACCTAAAGATCCGGGCACTCAGTGCAAGATACGGATCGGATGGATTGATATTCTACATATGGTTGCTTGCGGAGATATATAGAGAAAACGGTTATTACATCGTATGGAATGAGGACAGCGAGGATGCAGCGATAGCATCCCTTGGGCTGTCCGAGGGTTCAATGAAGCAGATAATGACATTCTTGGCTAGTCGGTCACTAATCGTTGAGATCACACTTGCTAGTTCGGACACTATCATTACCTCCCCGAATATACAGAAACGCTATCAGGAGGCGGCAAAGAGCCTTAGACGTGAAATCATAGTTGATTGTGAGATATGGCTTTTGAATGAAGAGGAGACCGCTTCTTTTATTAAAGTCGCCCAAAATTCGGATAAATACAGTAAAAACCATAATAAATCCGTTAAAAATGAGAGTAAATCCCGTAAAAACCCCACAAATAAAATAAAAGTAAATGAAATGAAAGTAAATGAAAGAGAGGGCGCACCCGCAAAGCATTCATATGGACCATTCGGAAATGTGATGCTGTTGGATGATGAATTCACCAAGCTCGCAGATAAGTACGGAGCTGATATTCGTAACGATGCAATCGAATTTCTTGATATGTACATTGAAGAGAAAGGTTACAAAACAAAGTCTCATTATCTCGCAATTATTCGATGGGTAGTAAATGCAGTGAATGAGCGCAGGCAGAAACAGAGACGAGGATATCAGAGCAATATGCCTAAGAGTATACAACCGACACAGGAGCGTGTATCTGCGCTTGATGAGATGGAAGCTCTCTTTCAACAGGAGGTGAATGGATTTGACAAAGGCAGAAAGAATTGAACTGCGAAATCAGAAGATCATGGAGAATATCAAACTCGTGTATTTTCATTTGAATAAATATCATGGATTCCCAAATTACGATGACATCATACAGGAAGGTGTACTTGCACTGGTGGAAGCCATTGACAGAAGCAAGGATCTGGAACATCTGAATCGAAATTATATTGGAATATATATCAACAGATATGTGGAAAGATACATTCAATTTGGAGATGTGACAGTACGTACACCATTTCACTGGAAAGATGTCGAGAAACCACAGTATGTATCACTCGACAAGATTGTAAATGATGATGGTGACAGTTATGGGGATTCGTTTCTGGAAGACAGACACGATTGTATCGGAGAACTTATTACGATGATGGATTTTGAACATATGGTAGATCAGTTGTCTCCGAGAACACAGAAGCCGATGCGGTGCATGCTGCAAGGATATGGCATGACCGATACAGCGAAAATGTGCGGTATATCGTTTGAACGAGTGAGACAGATCAAGAAGCTGTGCAATAGAGAACTGGTTGCAAGTGAGGTGTGACATGACATACAGAGAATTTTTAGAAAGCAAAATTGACCTTGCAACAGACAGCGGATTTGTGGTTGATCGTTCGAAAATCAATCCGGCGTTGAAACCGCACCAGGCAGATGCTGTTGCATGGGCACTTAAGGGCGGACGCCGGGCATTGTTTGAAGCGTTCGGACTTGGAAAAACGATACAGGAGATAGAGTTTTGCTATCTGGCAGCAGAACATACCGGCGGCAGAGCTTTGATTGTATTGCCGCTTGGAGTGAAGCAGGAGTTTACCAGAGATGCGGTGGAACTGCTCGGATATGAGAAGCCGGAGTATTGCCGGACGATGGATGAGGTCAAGGCGTGCGACAGTCAGATTGTACTGACGAACTATGAGCGAGTGAGAGATGGTGATGTAGATCCAGCGTACTTTGCTGCAACATCACTGGATGAAGCAAGCGTTCTCCGCTCATTTGGAAGTAAGACTTATCAGACATTTTTGGATAAATTCAAGAACGTTCCGTATAAGCTTGTAGCCACGGCTACACCATCGCCGAATAAGTACAAGGAGCTTATACACTATGCCGGATATCTTGAAGTCATGGACACAGGACAGGCGCTGACAAGATTTTTCCAGCGTGATAGTACAAAGGCAAACAACCTGACGCTGTATCCGAACATGGAAGATGAGTTTTGGTTGTGGGTGTCAAGCTGGGCGCTGTTCGTTACAAAGCCGTCAGATCTCAATCCGGAATATTCAGATGCAGGCTATGATCTGCCGCCGTTGGATGTGAGATGGCATGAGATACCGATTCACTACGGAGATACGGCGGATAAGGATGGACAGATGCAGTTATTCCAAGAAGCAGCGGAAGGTTTGAAGGAAGCGGCAGCAGTCAAGCGTGATAGCATAGATATACGAGTACAGAAGATGAAAGAGATTGTAGATGCTTCGCCGGATGATCATTTCCTGCTGTGGCATGATTTGGAGAGCGAACGGCATGCAATCAAAAAAGCGTTGCCAGAGACAGTTGATATCTATGGAGCTATGGACTATGAGACGAGAGAACAGCGTGTAATTGATTTCTCAAACGGAAAGACACGGCTGTTTGCAACAAAGAAATCGCTGTCCGGCTCCGGGTGTAATTTCCAGCGGTATTGCCACCGTGAGATATTCCTTGGCATAGATTATGAGTTCAATGATTTCATTCAGGCAATACATCGGTGCTACAGATTCCTGCAGAGTAAGCCGGTAGTAATCGACATCATCTACATGGAGAACGAGCGGCAGATAAAGGAAGCGTTGATTGAAAAGTGGAAGAATCACAATTACATGGTCAAGCGGATGGTTGAGATCGTGAAGAAATATGGACTGAATTCAGCGAATAAAGCTGAACGATTAGAAAGGAAGATGGGAGTGGAAGGAACAAGAGAAGAACGAACCGTGCGAGGAAATCACTATGAAGCGGTATACGGCGATTGTGTGGAAGAAACACGTGTCATGGCAAGTAACAGCGTTGATCTGATACATACGTCGATACCATTCGGCAATCACTACGAGTACAGCGCAAATTATAACGACTTTGGACACAACCAGGATACAGAGCGGTTCTTTGTACAGATGGACTACTTGACGCCGGAGCTTCTGCGAGTGTTAAAGCCGGGTAGAGTGGCAGCAGTGCATGTTAAAGACAGAGTGCTTTTTGGAAATGCGACTGGTACCGGGATGCCGACGATCGAGCCGTTTCATGCGGATTGTATCGAACATTACATGAAGCATGGTTTTATGTATTTCGGCATGATCACCGTTGTGACGGATGTTGTGCGGGAGAACAACCAGACATACCGACTTGGTTGGTCTGAGCAGTGCAAGGACGGCACCAAGATGGGTGTAGGATGCCCGGAATATATCCTATTGTTCCGAAAGCTCCCAACGGATCATAGCAAAGCATATGCAGATGATCCAGTATCAAAGAGCAAGGAAGAGTACACAAGAGCACAATGGCAGATAGACGCACATGGATATTGGAGATCATCTGGTGATCGTCTGATCAGTAAGGATGAGTTGAAAGAGATATCGGTGGATAATCTGCAGAAAGCATACAGGAAATACAGCAGAGAGAGCGTGTACAACTATGAAGAGCATGTGAAGCTTGCAAAAGAGCTTGATAAGGACGGCAGACTGCCGGCCACTTTCATGGTGGTTGCTCCGGGATCATGGAACCAGATTGAGGTGTGGGATGATATCAACCGGATGCGGACGCTTAACACGACACAGAGCCGCAGAAGAGCGCAGATGCATGTATGTCCGCTTCAACTTGATATTGTGGAGCGGATCATCAACAGATACAGCAATCCGGGAGATGTCGTATATGATCCGTTCGGCGGACTTATGACGGTACCAATGACGGCGGTTAAGATGGGAAGATATGGTAAAGGCTGTGAGTTGAATCCTGATTATTTCCGAGATGGAGTTGGATATCTGCAGGCAGCAGAAAACGAGATGGACGAGCTGACGCTGTTCGATTTTATGTAAAAAGATTATGTGGCGGGTTCGAGGGGAATCGAACCCCTCGGTGTCCAAAGATTTACTTACCATCTGTTCCTGCAACATTGGATTCCAGCGCAAACCCACACACACCTGCGCCCGCCGTTAGCTTTTTAAAAAAATCATATATTGCCATAATAGTCCCTCCAGTAAGTGTAATGCTTAATTTAAGATTAGTTGTAATTGTATGTTCATATATGGCGGAACAGCATGAGATAAATAATGTAAGTAAATATGTTATTGGCAAATTATATCAATATTATATTGCCATTAAATTAGAAAATCAAGGAAAGGAGACATAAAATACATGTTACAAGAACAATTTGACTTCTTGGAAGATATTGAGATAGACAAGCCGGATGTGGAATTCCAGAAGTGGAAAGAACAGAAACGTGAAGCAAAAAGCCGGATGATTGCCATGCAATATCAGCCATATGATGTAAAAAAGAAGAGGTCAGAACTCCGTGCAATAGAATTTCTTCAGGAGATGGATAAACGTGGAAAAACAGCGCATGTCAGTGTCGGTGGACTTGATAGCATTACATTGCATGTGTTCTTGAAATCTATCGGAATTGATGTACCGGCAATATCAGTATCAAGTCTGGAAGATGCAAGTATTCAGAAAGTGCACAAAGCGCTTGGTGTGACAAGTCTGCATTCATATAAGACAAAGACACAGGTATTGAATGAGGTTGGATTTCCGGTAATCAGTAAGCGTATAGCAGGTAAGATCGCATTGTTACAGAATCCGACGGAAAAGAATAAAACGGTCAGACATGCAATTATAACAGGTGAATGTGGAGAACTCGGACATTTTCAGAAGAATAGCAGGATGAAACTGCCGCAGAAGTGGTTGAAATTGTTCGGAGGGTATGAAAACGAAAATGAAGGAGTGAACTATCAGAAACCGGATTTCAAGGTATCAAATGATTGTTGCTACTGGCTCAAAGAAAAACCATGTGACGACTGGGCGAGGGAACATCAGAGCTATCCGTATCTTGGAATGATGGCATCGGAAGGTGGGCAGAGAGAAGAAGCGCTTACCGATCACGGATGCAACTACTATGGAAAAACTACAATGCGATCGGCTCCGTTTGCTCCGTATATGCGAAATGACATATTAAAGCTGGCGTTGGAAATGGATGATTGGTATCACAAAAACATGGATGTGTTTGAGAAGTTGTACTATGAACAGTCGTACAGCAGAGACAAGAATGGAAATGTAATACCATATGAACCGGTAGAGCATATCATACCAGATATTTACGGAGAGATTGTTCGGGACCCGAACGGAAACCTTCAGACTACCGGAGCGCAGAGAACCGGATGCAGTATGTGCGGGTTTGGAATCCACATGGAGAAAAGGCCACATAGATTTGATAAATTGCGAGAACGTAACCAGAAAGAATGGGAGTATTACATGTACCGGTGTTGTACAGATCCAGAGACTGGAGAGAAATATGGCTGGGGAAGAGTTCTCGATTACATAGGAGTTCCGTGGGAAGATTATCCGGCAATTCAGATGGAGTTGCCATTAGATCAGATGATGTAGCGTCGAAATTTGAACTTTGAAAATTGAATAATGATGGTTGGAGTGGTATAATATCCTTACCAATACGAAGGAGGATATGTATTATGGGTTTAATTGATAACACAAAACAGTTTTGTTTAACATGCAAAAATAAGGGTGTAGTAGACACTATAAGTGCAGAGGACATGGATAAATTTGATGAAGAATATGATAGACTAGATAAAATGGGATGTCTTTCCGCAGATCAAGTTTATGACAAAGCCTCACAAGGATGCAAAAAAGATTATTTCTACTGTCCGTATTGTGAAAATGGACAAAAATATAAAGATAAATATCCTAAGTACAGAGCATAAAAGTGTATGTATTTGATACCAACCATCATTATTCGATGGTTGGTATTTTTTTGCGCAAAAATGGAGGATATGAGCATGTACATAGAAGAAATAACAGAGCAGACGGTTATTCCGAATCTGATGGATGATGAGAACGTCTGTATGATTAAGAGAAATTATTCCGGCAAGCTGGAGATCAGTGAGCTTGCCACGTTCCAGATCTCGAAGATTAAGAAGTATATGGAACGCAAGGATGTTGCATTTGTTATCGTAAAGGATGATGAAAAGGGAGCGTGATTTTGTTGAGAAAAATGAAAGTAAAGAACTATCTGCAACAGGTACAGAAGATTGATGCTGTGATCACAAACAAGATGATCGAGCGGGAGCAGTGGCTTACATTGGCAAGCTCATTGTCCGGACAGACGGATGGAGAGCGTGTGAAGTCGTCCGGATCCAACCAGAAGATGGAAGATTCGGTCGTAATGGCTATTGACGCTGCAAGAGATATTGATAAGTATGTGGCAAGGCTTAGAGATGTTAAGAGCGAGATCAGCGAAGTAATTCAGCAGATTCCGGTCAAGGAGTACAATGTGTTGCACAAGCTCTACATTCAAGGCAAAGACCTTGACGATGTGGCAGCGGACAACAAGAAATCGTATTCGTGGGCGTCAACCATGCATGGAAGGGCACTTGCTCACGTTCAGGGCGTGCTTGATACATTAGAAGCTCTTCCGGAGAACAGCGGGAAGTATCGTTTTCGGAAGGGGTTGAAGCTGTGAGTGAATATCCATGTAAAGGATGTACGGACAGAAAGGTAGGTTGCCATGGCGAGTGTGAAGGCTACAAAGCATTCGCCACGGAGCAACGGAAGAAGAATGAATGTATCAGAAAGCAGAAGGATGCTCTGAGCAATTACCTGGATATGAAGCAGGAAGTTGTGGAGCGGGCGAAAAGGAGGAGATGATGCATAGTGATGAACAAGAGAAAATCGATTCCAAAGAAGATACGGCTTTTAGTATATGAAAAATGTAACCATAGATGCGGTTATTGCGGTTGCGAGATCGAATATAAGGATATGCAGGTAGATCACGCAAAGCCGCTTAGAATTGGAGGGGAAGATGATATATCAAATTACATGCCAGCTTGTAGGAGCTGCAACCACTATAAAGCCACTTTAGATGTCGAGGGATTTCGAAAGTATCTTTCAGAAATACATAAAAGGCTTATGCGTGACAGCATACCTTGTCAAGTGGCGGAGCGGTTTGGAATCGTTAAGTATGTGTCTGACGATGTAAAATTCTATTTCGAAGAATTGAGAGGTAATCAAAATGAAATGTAACGAGTGCAGCAATGCAAATATCTGCTTAGACCATATCGAAATCCTTAGCTTGGATGGGTGCACGAGTGGAATACCAGACTGCAAAGTAATCACCAATGCCGACAGGATAAGGAATATGTCGGATGAAGAACTGCTTGATTTTATATGTTCAATAGAAACCTATGACGAGGGTAGCGTTAAGACTATCGAAAATGGGGTTTCAATGCACACAGTGACGGAAGTTAGGGTTTGGCTTCAATCAGAAGCGGAATAGGAGAGAACATGGAAGATAGATATTTATTCAAAGCAAAAAGAATTGACAACGGAGAATGGGTGCTAGGTGCGTTATTTGACGGAGAAAGCCATTGCATTATAGGGCAAGAAATAAAGTTTAGCCCATATATAGAACATGAATGCAAAATCGTCGGATATGAAGTGGATAGAAACACAATCTGTCAATGCACAGGATTAAGAGACAAGAATGGCAAGCTGATTTGGGAAAATGATATTGTAAGTTGCACGGCTGAAGAATGCTATGGATACATTGGTTGGAATGAAAGCGAAGCAAGTTTTTACTTTAATGTATTGCTTGAAAATGGAAGATTTGAAGAAGAGCATATTTACGATTATCAAGATGATATAGAGATTATTAGCAATAAATTTGATAATCCAGAGTTATTAGAAAGCGAGGGATAATATGACAGAGAGTGAAGCGGTTAAGGAATTTCAACAAAACATTGACTTACCATTTGGAAGTAACGTATCAAAAGAAGCGGCAAAGATGGCAATACAGGCACTTGAAGAAGTACAGAAGTACAGAGAAATCGGAAGCATAGAAGAGTGCCGTGCGTCGAGAGAAAAGCAAATTCCTAAGAAACCGCTATATATTGCAAATTTAGGTTGTACAGCATTATGGTTATGCCCAGTATGCGAAAGAAGAATAATCAGAAGTGATTTAGTTTACTGCCATCAGTGCGGACAGAAATTAGATTGGAGTGATGAACATGAGATTGATTGATGCGGATGTATTAGTTAAGGATTTATTGGAACAGATACCTTTAGCAGAAAATGTGCCAATATTTAAAGATATTATTGAAAGCCAGCCTACCGCCTATGACATTGACAAAGTAGTAGGGCAACTAAAGAAAGTCTCATACGAACGATTCGGGAATACCGGCATGGGCGGAGAGCTTGTAGTTAATTTGGATGATGCAATTGAGATTGTAAAGGCAGGTGGTAAAATCTATGGGAAAGTTGATTGATCCGGAAAGATTAAAGAGCAGATTGGAAAGTTATGCTGAAACATACAAGAGTGCTGGCATGGATGTACCGTATGATATGGCGGTTGTGACGGATATCATTGATCGCAGCATTAACAGTTACAATGTGGATTATGTAGCAGAGAATGTAACGGATATGCTGGAGGGGACGAAAATCTACTGAAAGACGTGGTGGCATGCATCAAAAGAGGATATAGTTTGATTGCATACACCTAAAATCAGTATAAAGATTGTGAAAAAGTTGTAAGTTTTTTGACTTATTTGTATAACATGAGACGAGAAATCTGTGTTATATTTAATGTATCATAAATGGAAGTTGAAGGCATCGTGCATTTTGCATGGTGCCTTTTGCTTTATGCCTGCCGTACTCTTTAGCTGATCATATCCTCCGGTGCGGTAGGCTTTTTGTTTGGATGGATATTGTAAAGGATGGTGATTGTGATGGCTAAGCTTACAGCCAAACAGCAGAGATTCTGTGATGAATACCTGATTGATCTGAATGCCACACAAGCAGCTATCAGAGCAGGGTATTCGAAGAAAACAGCAAATGAGCAAGGAGCACGCTTGTTAGTAAATGTTAGTATTCAAAAGAAAATATCTGAGCTGCAAAAAGAGCGTGAAAAACGCACAGAGATTACTCAGGACAGCGTATTACATGAGCTTGCGCTTATCGCATTTGCAAAGGCATCTGACTATGCAAAGGTTGTTGAAAAAGATGCCATGGTAGAGGTTGAAGGGAATATGATCCCGGTACTTGACGAGGACGGCAATCCAGTGAAATACAGGACAGTAGAGCCTATTCTGACGGACGAGCTGACAGAAGAGCAGAAGAAAGCTATTGCAGTAATAAAAAAAGGTCGAGATGGCTTTGAAATAAAGCCGTATAGCAAGATACAGGCGTTGGAGCTCCTGGGCAGGCATTTGGGTATGTTTACAGAGAAAGTAGAAGTGAAGAATACAACACCAAATGCATTTGAGGGGCTAACAACCGAAGAATTGAAGAAACTTATTGATGATTAACAAGCATGATCCTTTATTACAGCAACAGCTAAAGATAGAACTATCAAGAAGAGAATTCTGGTCGTACTGCAAACTGACCTCGCCTGACTTCTACAGTAACGACAGACTATTTTTGCATGATCTTGCAGATAAGCTACAGTGGTTTATCGAAGAGTCAGAACAACAGATAATGGTGGTTAATATGCCGCCACGACACGGAAAGTCACGAACAGCAACCAAGTTTGTACAATGGCTGTTCGGTAAATATGGTATAGATAAAAAGGTTATGACCGGCTCATATAACGAAACTCTGTCAGGAACATTTGCAAAGGCTGTCAGGGATGTTATAGCAGAAAAACCTACAGATGGCGTTTTGACGTATGGAGATATATTCCCTGGTACAAAGATAAAATATGGAGAAGCCGCTGCACAGAAATGGAGCCTTGAAGGTAGTCAACAGGCTAATTACCTTGCGACATCTCCAACAGGTACTGCGACTGGTTTCGGTTGTAATATCATGATTATTGATGACCTTATAAAAAACAGTGATGAAGCTTACAATGAATCAGTATTGCAGAAGCAGATTGACTGGTTCAATAATACCATGCTATCCCGAACGGAAAACAATTTCAAGATCATCATAATTATGACGAGATGGTCAACAAAGGATCTTGCTGGGTATATTCTTGCAAACTATGATGATGTAGTACATATCAATTACAAGGCGGTTCAGGAAGACGGAACGATGCTTTGTGAAGATATACTGTCATATAAAGACTATAAGTTGAAAACAAAAAACATGAACAAGGATATAGTCCTTGCGAATTATCAGCAAGAGCCAATAGATGTTAAAGGTAGATTGTATAGCCATATCAAGACATATACAGATATTCCAAGAGATAGTAATGGCAATAACCTGTTCAGATATATATTGAATTATACAGATACAGCGGATACAGGTAGCGATTATCTGTGTTCTATTTGTTATGGAATGTATGAAAACACATATTACATACTTGATGTTTTATATACAAAGGATCCTATGGAGATTACCGAACCAGCGACAGCTCAGATGCTGACAAATAATAACGTTGGTAATGCACTGATAGAGAGTAATAATGGCGGTCGAGGGTTCAGCAGAAATGTAATAAGAGAATTGAAAGCTCTGGGAAATACTCACACTAAGATACAGTGGTTCTTTCAGTCAAAAAATAAAACATCAAGGATACTGTCAAACAGCACAGGAGTAATGCAGAATGTTGTATTTCCTGTAAATTGGGAAGATAGATGGCCGAAGTTTGCGGAAGCAATAAGGAAATATCAGAAAGAAGGCAAGAATGCTCACGATGATGCTCCAGATGCTCTGACAGGTGTATATGAGAATGATAAGCCTAAGGGAACATGGTTGGTATAGTGAAGTAATCGTTTATAGATTATTTAGAAGGGACAAAGAATGTGCTTACAGTAGATGAGATTAAAAAGTTCATAGACGACGATAAAACGAGTGAGAAGAAGCGGTTTGCAAAGGTCGGCGAGCGGTATTATGACGGCGACAATGACATCAAGCAGTACCGCTTATTTTATTACAATGCAGATGGCAATCTGGTTGAAGATAAGACTCGAAGCAATGTGAAGATACCGCACCTCTTCTTTACGGAGCTGGTAGATCAGGCGGTGCAGTATATATTATCCGGCAATCGAAACGGAGAACGCATTGTGCGATCGGATGATCCAGAGCTTCAGAAGCATATGGATAAGTATTTCAATAACAATGACATCTTTATGGATGAGCTGGCCGAGTGTATCACAGACTGCAAGGTCAAAGGATTTTCATACATTTATGCATACAAGGATGCGAATGACAGATATGCATTTGCTACAGCTGATTCCATGGGCGTTATTGAAGTGCGTAAGAAAGACACGGACGATGGATGTGCCTATGTAATTTACTATTATACGGATCGCATAGATAAAGGACACAAGGTTATAACACGTGTGCAGGTGTGGAGTGAGAAAGACACGACATACTATGTGATGGTTGACGATGGTGCACTCATGTTGGATGATTCTGTGAAGATCAATCCAAGACCTCACATCCTGTACAAGAAGAGTGGCGGGAAGGAAGATGATACATATTATGAATCACTCGGTTTTATTCCGTTCTTTCGGCTGGATAATAACAAGAAGCAGCATTCGTCTCTGCGACCGATTAAACCGCTGATTGATGATTATGATCTGATGGCATCGAGCTTATCCAATAACTTGATTGATTTCGACACACCTTTGCATGTGGTTAAGGGATACGAAGGCGATAACATGGATGAGTTGCAGACAAATCTCAAGACAAAGAAGATTATCGGCACAGGAGAGAATGGCGATGTCGACATCAAGACAGTTGATGTGCCGTATCAGGCACGTAAGGAGAAGATGGAGCTTGATGAGAAGAATATCTATCGTTTCGGCATGGGTCTGAATACGGCCGGATTGAAAGATACGTCAGCAACAACGAATATCGCTATCAAGGCGGCATATTCGCTCTTGGAACTGCAGTGCAACAAGCTGGAGATCCGGTTGAAGAAACTGCTCCGGCACCTCGTACGGATTGTAATTGAAGAGATCAACAAGACTGAGCAGAAGGGCTATCAGGATTCAGACGTATATTTCAAGTTTGAGCATGTGATCATGAGCAATGCGCAGGAGAATGCACAGATCAAGCTCACGGAAGCGCAGGCACATCAGGTAGTAATCAACACGATCATGTCATTAGCAGACACCCTAGATGATGAGACGATTATCAAGGCTATTTGTGATGAGTTAGATATTGACTACGAAGAGATCAAAGACAAGCTGCCGAAGGACGCAGAGAAGGACACTGTGGATGCTAAGCAGCTGTTGGATGGAGTTGTGACGAATGAACAAGCGACAGAAGGAAGTTCTGCAAGCACAACTGAATAGTGAGGAAGAGGTAATTGCACAGTTAAAAAGCACGTATGGGCAGGCTCTAAGGGATTGTGAAGCAAAGATACAGGAGTTATCGATGCGGGCAGACCTTGAGCCTGAAAATATACAGTCAATCATATATCAAAAGCAATACCAGGAAGCAATCAAAGCACAGTTAGAGGGCGCTCTTGCGAATCTGCAATCAGATTCATATGCAACTGTGTCTGATTATCTTACACGGAGTTATCAGGATGGATATCTTGGTTCTATGTATGATATGCAAGGGCAGGGAATACCGCTTGTGATGCCGGTAGACCAAGAAGCTGTGACAAAGGCGGTGATGCTTGACTCCAAGCTATCCACGTCTCTGTATGATCGACTGGGCGAAGATGTTAAGGCAATCAAGAAATCCGTGCGGCAGGAAGTATCGAGAGGAATTGCGCAGGGCATGACATGGAGCAACATTGCATCGAACCTTGCACGGAATATGAAGCATACGCCGTTCCAGAAGGCGTACAACAATTCAATCCGGATTGCCCGGACAGAAGGGCATCGCATACAGAATCGTGCCGCATTGGACGCTCAGAAGAGAGCAATCGATCGTGGCGCAGAGGTCGTAAAACAGTGGAATGCGGTACTTGATGGAAGAACAAGATCCGAGCACCGAGAATTGGATGGACAGATGAGAGAAGTCGGCGAGATGTTTGAGATTGCCGGATATAAGGCAGAAGCTCCTGGATTGTTTGGTGATCCATCGCAGGATTGTAATTGCCGTTGCTGTCTGGATCAGAGAGCGAGATGGGCGCTTAACTGCGGTATTGTGAAGATGGATAACTTCTCGAAAGAAACAGTCGCTTTCGAATCTCCGGAAGAGTATGCGGAGTGGAAGAAGGTATACTGGTCCGATGAGAATATCGAATATATGCAGCACGTTACGGCAATGGAGAAGAAATATGGCAAGAACTTCGAGAAGATGCTTAATTCCATGACCGATAAGGAGTATGAGAAGTATAAGCGACTGCTGGATAACAACCCGATGTATAAGAAGAAAACTGCACTTGTAAAAGACAGTAAAAATGTTAGAATAGAATTAAATAAAGATATTGCGTCTACAAATGCACAAATAGATAAACTGAAAAATCAGTTTAAACAGTTGACAGATGGATATTCGTATGATGAGTGGTATAGAGATTTTAGTTCTATTGAAGATGGCTTTGGAGATGGAGAAAAAGATGCTGACTTTGAGAAACTAAAAAAAATAGATGCAGAATTAAAAGAATTATTCAAAAAGAAGTCAGGTTTAATATATAATAAAGAGAAAAGAGTTCAATTAGATACGGGATACAAAGGCAAGATTCCAGATGATAAGATTCAGGAATATAATAAAAAGGCGTTTGAACAGATAAAACGAGATACAGGATATTCAGATGGAAAGGCAAAAGAGTTTCACAATGCTCTACTGGAATATTTCGGTGGCGATTATGAAGCAATTCTTGCTGGAGAAAATAATACAGCGCAAATCATCAAAAACGGTATGGACTTGTTACCAACGTATAAAGGATCTATATATCGGGGGATGATTTTCAAAAGTGAAGACATAAAGATGTTCAGCGAGTTAAAACCTGGAGATATATTGCCAAACAAAGGTATGATTGGGAGTTGGACGAGTAATAACAGAACTGCTATATCTTTTGGAGGTATCAATTCATATGAAAGAAGTTCAGTGATACTTGAATGTATTGATAATAAGACAGGTGTTGGCGTACAGCACATATCAAAATTTGGAGACAGAGAAGCAGAAGTTTTGACCTCGGCAACTTATGAAGTTGTAGATATTGTTATAGAGAATAAATTTGATTATTTATCAAATCATAAAGAGCTGTTATGGTTCCCTGGAGATCTTGAAGATGAGAAAACAACGATGAAAGGAAATATAGTATGCAGAATCAAAGTAAAAGAGAAAACTTAATCATGCAGTACAAAACATTGTTGCAAAAGGCAAGAGACACCTCAGATGAACACGAAAAAGAACACTTATTTCAGCGGGCATCGAAAAAATATAATGAGATTATTGCTGAAAAATTTGAAGATAGCAATGTAGGAAGATTTAACGAAAAAAGCACTCCGCAGTAGCAGGGTGCTTTTTCTGTGTAACAAAATAATTATGTAATTTAGACCATGATTAAAACGTGGTCTTTTTTTATGCCCAAAATCGGCTTAAGGCGATTAAACTGTGACGAATACTTACTCCGGCAAGAGTGATAACTGCCATGCGTGACTGCGATTAAAGTCAAGAAAGGATGGAAACTATGGAACTGAAAGATGTGTTAGGAGAAGAACTGTACAAACAGGTTCAGGCGAAGATTGATGAGCAGAACTCGAAGGAAGAGGACAAGCTCAAGCATGTTCGATTTGCGGATCTGTCGGAAGGAAACTACATCAGCAAAGAGAAGTATGATTCCGAAACCGAGAGATTGAATGGACTGATCACCGGCAAAGACACGGAGATCGGCAACGCAAATAAGCTCATCGAAGAACTGAAGAAGGCGTCCAAGGGTGATGAAGGTATGCAGCAGAAGATTTCAACGTATGAGACGGAGAATGCCCGCTTGCAGCAGGAACTGGAAGAGACAAAGGTCAGCTCCGCATTGAAAGTCGCTTTGTTATCAGCCAAGACGGATGATACCGATTATATGACCTTCAAGATCAAGGAGATGCTGAAAGAGAAGGGCGAAGAGCTCAAAATCGATGATGATGGCAACATCAAAGGATGGGATGATATGCTCACAACCCTCAAGACGCAGTTCCCGGCACACTTCGAGAGTTCAGAAGGTGGAAGTCGACAGATTATTGAGAATAAGCTGGACAAGGGAGATCCGGCTGGCGGTTCTGCAGAGCCTAAGGATTTAGCAGAAGCGCTGAAACAGCAGTATGAAGCCGCAACGAACGGCTAAGAAAGGAAAGGTGAAAAACTATGGCAATGACATTAGAAGAAATGAAGAAAGGTATGAGCGATAAGGTGTTCTCGCAGATCGTGGATATCTTTCTGAGACAGTCTACCGTACTGCAGATGCTTACATTTGATGATTGTGTATCAGCATCCGGCGGTGGTTCAACAATGAAGTACAAGTATCTTAGAAAGGTGCTTCCGGCTACAGCAGAGTTCCGTAAACTTGGTGGTTCTTATGCAAACTCTGTAGCTACAAAGCATGAGTGTGAAGCAAGCCTTGCTATCATGGGTGGCGCTGTACAGATGGACAGAGTGCTTAACAAAGTAGCCGGTAACTTCGACAACCTTGCATATCAGATTGAGGAACATATCAAGGCGATTGTTTCTCTGTTCCATTACACACTGATCAATGGCGATGCTACTACAACTGCATCGACAGATCATCCGGAATTCCAGGGACTGGATTCCATGATTGCTGGCACTGCAACAGAGTATGGTGCATCCAAGTCAATTGACCTGTCTACAATCGCCCAGATCAAGGCAAATGCAGACGAGTTCTACGAGGCACTTTCGCTTCTGATCAAGACTACTGATGCAGATGCAGTTCTTACAAACACGGAGACAATCACAAAGATTCAGACTGTTGCTCGTGTCCTTGGCTACAGAACGGAGAGCGAAGAGGCATTTGGTAAGCGTATTACAACGATTGATGGTATCAAGCTTGTTGATATGCAGAACCACTACACTGTAAGTGGAAGCAATGCAACTGCAAATTCTGTAGTGAAGAAGGGAATCAGCAGAAAGATTGGATCAGCAGAGACAGCAACAACAGGACTGACAGATATCTATGCTGTCAAGTTTGATGTGAATGATGGATTCCACGGCATCAGCCTGAATGGTGGTTCAGTTATCGATAAGTATCTGCCTGATTTCAGCAAGCCGGGTACAATGAAGGATGCAGAGGTCGAGATGATCGCTGCAACCGTGTTGAAGAATACACAGCATGCAGGTGTACTTCGTAATATCAAGATTGCGTAAGCAAAGAGAGGATAGGTGATAAATATGCCAGCAAAGACAGAGACAAAGGCTGTAAAGTGGCTTGTAGTCGTTAACAATGCGCCTGCTTATTGCGGAGTTGGTGCCGGTGGCGTCCAGTTCGCAAATGGACAGGCTGTGATTGATAGCGAGCGCATGGCATCCTGGTTTGAGGAACATGACGGATATACTGTCACAAAGCAGCAGTAAGGCGGTGATCATATGATTATGACCGTTGAAGAGTTGAAATCATATATCGATATTACTGCGAAGGATCCGGTGCTTGAAGCAAAGCTTCAGGCGCTGGAGCTTCTTATACGGAAGTACACGAATAACAACTTCCAAGACAGAAGCAGACGTTTCAATGCAGAGGTTAAGAGCGGAGTGCTACAGGGTGCATCGAATCTGTTTGCAGAGGGTGACACCGTACAAATATCGGAATCGTTGTATAACGATGGATTGTATGTGATTAAGGGTATTGATATGGACAATGCACATATGGATTTTGATGAGCCACTTTCGGATGAAATATGTGTACTTGTAACGAAGGTCAAATATCCTATGGATGTGAAGCTCGGTGTAGCCAATATGCTGAAATGGGATATCGAGAACAGGGACAAGGTCGGTATTCAGTCGGAGACACTTAGCAGACATTCTGTGACGTATTTCAACATGGATGGCGATAATTCGCTTATGGGATACCCAAAGTCACTTCTTGGATTCCTGAAGCCGTATATGAAAGCGAGATTTTAAATGGATGGTGATTAGATGATTGGCGGAAATATAACCGGTCAGATTCAGCTTTGTAAGACAGAGACGAATATCATCGGTTCATGCGATAAGACATGGGAGACTGTGGATGATATAACAGGGTATATTGATCTATCGACAGGAGACAGCAAGTACACAACATATAATGCTAAGATTCAGGAATCTACGCACGTGTTCTTTGCAGACTATAAGAAGCTCGACAGCCGCATCAAGGCGGAAAACAGTCGGATGGTGATCAATGACAAGGTATATGATATCATGGTGATTGATGATCCGATGGAACTTCATGAGCAGTTGGAGATCTATCTGAAATACACAGGAGGTCAGTAATATGTCCGATGTAGAGTTTACAAATAATTCCATACAGATCAAGAAAGCGATCAGAGAAAAAGCGATTGCATTTCTCACTGAAGCAGCCGGAGAGGTTCAGACCGCCGTACACAATGCATCCAGAGTAGATACTGGAGAGACAAGAGGTTCATACACTTATGTAGTCGATGAATCTGAATTAGAAGCAACAGTTGGATCTCCAGAAGAAAATGCCATCTGGGAAGAGTTCGGTACTGGCGAATATGCCGTGAATGGTAATGGTCGTAAAGGCGGCTGGTATTATGAGGATAAGAAGGGAAATGGACACTTCACACATGGTAAGACACCGAACAGACCGCTTGAAAAAGCCTTCAAGGCTACGAATGGTGCAATTCAGAATCGAGCAAATGAAATATTTGGAGAGTTGAAATAATGAGTATAGCAGCATTAAATTATGTTGGTGAACTAATGAAGTCCAGCGGGATTCCATACCAATTCGGAGAATGGGTTGGCGAAATCCCAGACCGATATTATGTTGGAGAGTACATGGAAGATGATTCTCCGACCAAGGAAGAGGATGGAAGTCAGGGGACAACATTTATATTGAATGGATGGACACGTGGGAATCCGATTCTATTTGAACAGGACAAAGAAACAATAGAGAGATTCTTACCACAGTCACGCATGAATCAGGATGGTTCGTGTGTGGCTGTTTTTTATTCAAATGCATTTTCGGTACCGACCGGAGATGGGACATTGAAGAGAATTCAGATCAATCTGACTATAAAAGAATGGAAGGTGAAATAAATGGCAGAAAACACATGGAGAGAACTGTGCGTATCTGGTGTAACAAAGGATACGCCGAAGCGGATACTGTTAAATGCGTGTGTACTGTACAAAAACTTTAAGTATGACACAAGCAAGAAGCTCTGGACAGGTACTTTGCTTGGTGCTACATCTGGCGGTACAAAGTTCACGATTGCTCCAGAGATTACAAACATCTCGGTTGATGGTGTGCTTGTTAATGCGAAGGGACTTGTGCAGAAAGTCGGCGAGACGGCAAAGGTTGAGACGAACATGGTCGAACTCACAAAGGACTGGTTGAAGGCAACAACAATCGGAAAGGAAGGCACGTCGGTAGATGAAACAATGGATGTGATTGAATCCAAGGCAACAATCGAAGACAGCGATTATGTCGAGAATTTTGCATGCGTCGGATACAAGACGAACGGAACACCTGTGATCGTATTATTTGATTATGCACTTTGTACATCTGGATTGTCGGCAGATACGAAGAACAAAGAAGCATCAACAATCCCAACGACATTCGATTGCTATGCTGAGCTCAAGGCAGGCGCTATGACGAATGTGCTTCCGTATCATATCTATATGCCGAAGGAAGTTGTTGAGAGTAATACAGTTGATCAGTTGCTGGATAATGCAGCGTAATACCGAATATTAGGAGGATAAGTAACTATGGAAAAGGAAATGACAACAGAAACAGAAGTAATGCAGGGAACAGTGGAAGAAGCTGTACAGGAAGAGAAAAAGCCGTATACATTGCGAGCATTGAATTCGAAAGATATCTTCCCAATGATGAAGATTATTTCGTGTATTAAAATCAGCAAGTTTTCTGATTGCTTTTCATCGGATGAAGCAAAACGTTTGATAGAAAAATCTATGCAGAATCAGAAGATCACTATGAAGGATGTAGAAGAGCTCGGTATGGGCATTGCATTTGAGATTGGCGATGTTATTCTGGAGAATCTTCCGAATGCTGAGAAATACATCTATCAGCTTCTCTCGAATCTGTCAGGTATGACAGTAAAGGAACTGGAAGATATGAATCCGAGAATGTTCCTTACGATGATTATGGATGTGGTCAGACAGAGTGGATTCGCAGATTTTTTCAAGGTTGCTTTGAAATCTATCGGGTAGGTGATTTAGAGTTTTGGGACTTGCTATTCAAGCGATATGCAAGTCCTTTTTTATTGATGGATGAGATGATTGCGACAGAGCGCTTGGTAGAGTTCGTGGATTCAATTGTGAAGCGGACGAACAAGGATACCGAAGAGGATGTGCTGTGGGAGTTTTTCTTGAACAAGGTGCAGGGAGAATCCTATGAGGATTTCGTAAATCGTGTACGTGGTCAGGCATCATCTCAGAAATCACTATCCGATGAAGAGATCAAAGCGATGGTGGAAAATTCAATGAATGCATTCGGCATTGAATTGGTATAAGGAGAATGCGATGGAATTATTTAAGATATTTGGACGAATCGCACTCAAAGGACAGGAAGAAACAGAAGATGGTTTAGATTCTGTGGCGGGTAAGGCATCCGGCGTAGGACAAGCTCTTCTGAAGGGCATTGGAACATTTGCAAAGTGGGGCGCTGCGGCGGCAACGGCAGCAGCAACAGCAACTGCGGCACTTGTGAAGAGCGCTGTGACAGCATATTCGGATTATGAGCAGTTAGTCGGCGGTGTCGAAACACTGTTCAAGGATTCGGCAAGTGAAGTACAGAAATATGCTGCAAACGCATATCAGACGGCTGGATTGTCTGCAAACGAGTACATGGAAACTGTCACAGGCTTTTCGGCGTCATTGTTACAGAGCTTGGATGGAGACACAAAGGCAGCGGCTGAAAAGGCGAATGTAGCAATCACGGATATGTCCGATAATGCAAATAAGATGGGTACCTCAATGGAATCCATCCAGAATGCATATCAGGGATTCGCAAAGCAAAACTACACTATGCTTGATAACCTCAAGTTAGGTTATGGCGGTACCAAAGAAGAGATGCAGCGACTTTTGGAAGATGCGGAGAAGTTATCCTGCCAGAAGTTTGATCTATCATCATATGCGGATATCGTAGATGCGATTCATGTTGTGCAAACAGAAATGGGCATCACAGGTACTACCGCAAAGGAAGCGGCAACAACAATTCAGGGATCTGTGAACATGACGAAGGCGGCATGGCAGAATCTTGTCGTTGGAATCGCTGATGATACGCAGGATTTCGATGTACTTGTCAATAATTTTGTAGAATCCGTTACGACTGCCGGTAATAATATTCTGCCACGAGTGGAAATTGCCTTGAAGGGCGTTGGTACGCTCGTAGAGAAGCTTGCACCGATTATTGCAAAGACAGTACCGAATATCGTATCAACAACGTTACCGAGTATGATCAAAGCAGGCACCAGCATGATCCGGGCGTTGCTGGATGGATTGCTTAAGGCGGTGCCAGAGCTGATACCATGCTTTAAGGACATTATCAATCAGCTGATTGAGGTGATAGTGGACAATCTGCCACTGATCATCGAAGCGGCTGTTACGATAGCCGGAGCAATTGTATCTGGACTTGTAGAAGCGTTGCCGGATATACTCACTGCAGGTATTCAGCTGATACAGAGCTTGGCGCAGGGTCTTACCAATGGCATTCCGACTATTTTATCGACAGCAATTACAATTGTAAGCCAACTTGCATCAACATTGATTCAGAACGTGCCACAGATTGTGCAAACTGGCATTCAGTTACTGTTAGGTTTAGCGAATGGAATTTTGCAGGCGGTACCGCAGTTGCTTCAGGAGCTTCCGGGGATTATTACGCAGATGGTCGAAAATATATTATCTTGTATACCTATGATCATCGAGTGCGGAATTGAATTATTGACATCACTGGTTGATGCGTTGCCGCAGATTATACAGTCGATTGTTGCAGTATTGCCACAGATTATATCGAGTATAATTGAGGCGCTGCTTTCACATATTGATGAGATTATTCAGGCGGGCATTAAGCTACTTGTAGCTCTGATTGATGCATTGCCACAGATTATCGATACGATTTGTAAGGCACTGCCACAGATCATAGAGGGAATTACAGGTGCATTGCTAGATCATATTGATGATATTATTGCCGCAGGCGTTGAGCTTTTTATGGCGCTTGTAACTAATTTACCACAGATTATAGTAAGCATTGCAGGTAAGGTACCGCAGATTATTACAGGCATTGTATCCGCTATAGGTCAGTGCCTTGGTGAAATGTGGGAAGCAGGAAAACGGCTTATGAATAAATTGTGGGAAGGTATGAAAGCAATTGCCCCGGATATAGCTGCGTGGACAAAAGAATTTGTAAAGAGTATTTTCACACTGAATATAAATGTTGGTGGTGTGGCTCAGAATATTGCAAATAAAGCGGCGCAAGCAACAGGCTCTGGAAATACAGGAAGTTTTACAGCTAGAAAGCATGCAAAAGGCGGTGTTGTTGAGAAAGGTGAGATTGCACTTCTGGAAGGTGACGGAGCGGAAGCCGTTGTACCGCTGCACCAGAACCGTATGTGGATTTCGCGAGTAGCGCAGGATATGAAGAATGCGTTAGATTATGGTCAGTCATCATCTGGAAGCAAAAATGACAATGCACTGCTTGAGCTTATATATGAGCTGTTAGAGCGGCTTCCGGATCTGATACTTGAGGGTATGGAATCCGTGAATATGAAAGTTGATAAGAGAGAATTTGCAAGAATGGTAAAAGAGGTGACGGCAACTTGATAGAAAAAGCACGATATGTCAATCATATGAACGAGGTAATTGAATTTGGTGCGAATGGCATCTATATCAACGAGAACGATCTGCATGATTTCGCATGGACAGCTACAAGCATGAATGACAAAATATCGTCATTTAAGATGGGAATTGTCAAGAAGTCGTTGCCAGTCGTTTTTGCATGTAGAAATGATGACGAGGGCACAGAAAGTAGAAATCGTTTGTTTGAGGTGTGTGAAAAGGATGTAGTTGCCAGAAAACATGGAAAACTCTATATTGGCGATTACTATATGCGGTGTTATGTCACAGGATGTAAGGCGTCAAAATACACCTATAATAAGCGATACATGAAGAATACGTTGACGATTCAGACGGATTATCCGCAATGGATAAAAGAAACGATTATTACATTCAATTCAAATGAGGAGATAGTTGGTAAAAACTTAGACTATAATAACGATCATCCATATGATTACACATCAAATATTCTTGGGAAAAAACTGCAAAATGCGGATTTTGTAAATACAAATTTTCGGATGCGTATTTATGGACCATGTAAAAGTCCAGAGATATTGATTGGAGGACATATGTATTCGGTGGATGTTGATATTGAAGCAAACGAGTACCTGACGATTGACTCTGTAGAAAAGACAATAATCTTGTATGAAAGCGACGGTAGTCAGCGGAATTGTTTTGATCTGCGAAATAGAGACTCTTACATATTTCAGAAGATCCCGCCGGGCGTAATGGATGTAGCTATTTCGTCAAATCTGATATTTGATATTACATTGTTGGAAGAGAGGAGCATACCAAGATGGACTTAATTTATATGGATGAATCCAAAAAAGATATCGATGTGCTCAAGGACTATACATTAGATCTTGCATATGGAAGCGACGAGAATGATTTTGAATGTAAAGTAAATATCAATAATAACGTATGTAAAACTGGTTATTATCTTTATTTTGAGGGCGAAGAATATGGCGGAGTGATAGATTCCGTTGGCGTTGATACAGATGAGACGACTGTAACATACTCAGGTCGTACATGGCACGGCATACTTGAGTCTAAAGTGTTGCAACCAGATGAAGGCGAAGACTATTTGATCGTATCTGGAGAAGCAAACGAAGTGTTAAAGCTTTTGATTGAACGGATGGGACTTTCGGAGCTGTTCAAGGTAAGCACTTTGAACTCCAATATACAGATATCATCTTATCAGATGAATCGTTATATAAAGGGTTATACAGGCATCATGAAGATGCTGAAAGCATACAATGCAAAACTGAATATGGTATTTAATAGAGGATTTGTTGAATTATCGGCAAGTCCTCTTACTGATTATAGTCGGGATGAGCAGTTTGATACAGATCAGATAAGTTTCACAATTAAGAGAAATAGCAAGCATATCAATCATGTTATATGTCTTGGACGAGGTGACCTGAAAGATAGACGAGTAATTCACATTTACTGCGATTTGCTTGGTAATATCAGTGGAACACAGACACTTACCGGATTGGATGAGATGTGTGAGATCTACGACAATTCCAATGCTGAATCAGATGAGGATTTGATTCAGGGTGGAATTGATAAGATAACAGAGTCTTTTGCAAGTGACTCGGTCGATTTTTCGTTGGACAGTAACGATCAATATATATTTGATGTAAATGACAAGGTAGGGGCAAGAGAGCAGATTACAGGAACTTATGTAGTTGCGTCCGTATCTAAGAAAATAGTCAATATCAGTAATAACAGTACATCAATATCTTATGATTGTGAAGCAGATACAGTGAGCGTGTCTGCGGGTCCATATCCATCTTCTGGTGACGGATCTGAATCTGGGCAGACAGTGAGCATCAAAATAGGATCAGTGACAACAGGTGGCGCTGGTTCAGATGCGGAAGTGAAAAATGCCGGAGACAACAAGAATATGATTCTTGATTTCGTGATACCGAAAGGCGACCAAGGAGATAAGGGCGAAGATGGAGCACCGGGAGCTGATGGTAAGGATGGCGTCGACGGTAAGAGTATCAGTGAAGTTATCAACTATTATTTGGCGACATCTGCTTCAAGTGGTGTCACAGCGAAAACAGCTGGATGGACAACAACAGTGCAGTCAGTTTCATCAAGTAAAAAGTATCTGTGGAATTATGAGGTTGTAAAACTGACAGATGGAACGATCGTAAGTACATCAATGCCATGTATTATAGGTGCGTATGGTGATAGAGGAAATCCAGGAGCCGATGGTAAGGACGGAAGTGACGGCACGAATGGAACTGACGGAATAGGAATTAAGGAGATAGAGGAGTTTTATGCTGTATCAACCTCGAATACCAAAGTACCAACATCATGGTCTACAACAGTACCGACGATGACAGCAACAAACAAATACCTTTGGAACTATGAAACGATCACATATACGAACAATACTTCGGTAGATACTGCAAAGAAGGTTATTGGTGTGTATGGAGATAAGGGAGCTACCGGAGCGAAGGGTGATACCGGTGCAACCGGGAAAGGTGTTAAATCAACTGTGGTGACTTATCAGGCATCGTCTAGCGGTACAACAACCCCAACTGGAACGTGGAGTGCGACGATTCCAACGGTATCGGCAGGACAGTATCTTTGGACAAGAACGATTATCACCTATACTGACAACACAACATCCACATCGTACAGTGTAGGGCGTAATGGAACGAACGGTACGAATGGAACCAATGGAACGAACGGCAAGGATGGAGCAGCTGGAAAAGGTATCAAA
>ERZ773225.1157-NODE-1157-length-33759-cov-15.694072_pt1 | contig 33759 bp, 32 predicted proteins | sample MGYA00580993_ERZ773225 | MGnify/ENA primary metagenome ERZ773225 (study PRJEB29015, sample SAMEA2737748) | human gut metagenome | biome: human gut; feature: human-associated habitat; material: faeces | place: China | collected 2012 ...
GGAAGTGAAAGACAGAAGCCGTTTTAACAAGAGGGGGAATCCGGCCGGGGAAAATTCAGCGGCTTGCCGGCGGGCGTTTATGGCGGAGCAGATTTCGGGGTTGTATTTTTATTTTAAAGTGCTATCCTGCCCGACCTGAGATTAATTATTAAAACTAACCTAAAATTATTATCTTTATGGAATTGTTACAAAAAGAAAAATTGTCAGAGAGCCCAAAAACAGCAGTGAAGACACCCGGAGTTAATGCTTCCGTTAAACAATGGCAATCTTTTGCCGACGGCAAAGACTGGTCGTTTGTTTATGAAGCCTGGATCAATTGGATGATACGCGGTTATGAACCTTATGCCGATCATGACAAACAGGTGGAAGAGCTGTTGCGGAGGCGCCTGCTGCGAATCGAACAGCCGGTTTTGAGCGCTAAGCTGATAAAGCGTTTTTCCGACCGGATTATTACGATTGCCGATGACGCGGCTTCTTCGGAAGTGTATGCGGCGGTACGTGAACAATATGCCGGACGCCTTTGTTATGTGATTGAGAAAAGCGGAAGGTTACGCGGATTTGCGCTTTCTTCCGTACTGGTCATTGCCGGCATAACGCCGGTTAATCTGTTTGCCAAAGATATTCAGTCGGCAGCTGCGAAATGTAATCTGCGTTTGACGGCTGAAGATGACGTGCCGTATATAATGAGTTGCAGAGACGAATTGAGCGCCATGATGAAAGAGGCCGGTGTTCCCGATTTTGACGGGGTGTTTCGTTGGCTGCTTACAGGCAGGGCTGAAAACGGGGAGTTTACGGTTTGGTATCCTTATGCCGGGGAATTTTCCCGAATCGGCGGCAACGACAGTTCGCGAATGCTGGTGAAAATCTGACAAAGCGTTTTTAGCACAAGGCTCCGGTGTTTTGCCGGGGCTTTTTTCGTGTCAGGGAAAAGCTGGTTTTGTGTTTTAGCTTTGTGCATAAAAAGCACCGTTGCCGTAAAGACGGTTTGGCAATTGTCTGAATAAAAGCCGGAGGCTTTTTTACGGATACATCATGGTATCCGCCCCAAAAAAAATACCATAGTTTATGAATATTGCCGAAAGGCGTAATATGACGGCTGATGTTCGGAGAAGGCAGTGGCCTTAACCTCTTTTGCTGCCGGGCGCTGCAAAATATCCGGCTATGGGAGAGATATTCGGGGAACCGTGCCGGCCGGAAGGGACGGAGTTTGTCCAGATCGTTTGTATGCTGCCGGAAACGCCGTCTGCGGGAGTTCACCGGTTTAATTTGAGAGGTCGGAACAGTTTTGCGCTTGCGGATGGGGAAAAATGAAGGATATAAGCGCGGAAGCCCGCATTTTTGTTCATACCGGCAGCATGGGGAGAAATGACCGGAAGAAGAAACGGGTATGTCCGGAATCGGTTTTATAAGACACGGAGGCCGGTTGCCCGACGACAGAGCCGGATCCGTTTGCGGTGAGTCGGGTAGGTTTTGCTCCGCCGGACCGTCTTGTGCTGTGCCTTTCGGGCGTTTGCCGGCGCCTTCAGGAGTGATGATGTGATGGTTGTCGAAGGCGGCATTTAAGCCCTTCGGGTATTTGCCGGCGTCTCCAGGGGCGTATATGAAAAACCCCGCTTTTGCGTTTTTTTTCGCGTCTTCTTTAATTGAAAAAAAATATCATTTCAACTATTTATATATTATATTTGTCCTTGTTTTTTGTACAAACTGTAGTACAGTATACAAAACGCCCGATAAAAGACTTTGCAATGTTTCCCGGCCGCCGGCGGGGGAGGATTATTTGACGGCGGAGTGGTGAAACGATGTACCGGTCGGGCAGGTGAAGATGAAAAGATATAAAAACGCTTCGGAACTTTATGACGTTTTTTACAAGGAACGCAAGGAAGACATTGCTTTTTACAGCCGTTTGCTGACGGAATACAAGAGCCGGCTGGACAACAACCGGGTGATTGAAATCGGCGCCGGCACCGGACGGGTTCTGCTACCGATTGCCGAGAAGCATCCTGATCTCGAATTTCATGCGGTTGACGTGATCGGGGACGAAGTTGCGGTGCTGGCCGACAAGGCGCAGGCGCGGGGAATCGACAACATTGTTCCCCATGTGGCGGACATCAATGCGTTTGAGAGTGATGAGAAGTTTGCCTTCGCTTTTGCGCCGTTCCGGGTTTTGCAGCATTGCCGTTCGGTCGAGGAGATGGACCGTTTTGTCAAAAGCACCAGGGATTTGTTGACGGAAAACGGCCGCTTTGCCTTCGACCTGTTCAATCCCTGGGTGCATATGCTGGTGCGCGAAGGCGTGGTCTTCGACGGCAATTATCATGACGAAGAGGGCAATCAAATCAACCGCCGGGTGGAAATCAACAAACGTGATTATTTCAAACAGACGCAGGACATTGAGGAATATTATTCGGTACAGTACGCGGACGGCAAAACCGACAAGTTCGAATGGCTTTATACCACCGGTTATTTTTTCAAAGACACGGCGTCGCTGGTGCTGGAGAAAAACGAACTGACGGTGGAAAACCTGTACGGACATTTTGACCGCACGCCGTTCGGGCAGGGCGAATATCCGGGCGAGCTGATTTTCGACTGTGTTAAAAAGAGGAAGGGAAGATGAGGCCGGCGCTTGAAGATTGGCAGCAGCTGAACGCGTGCCGGCGGGGACTGGTGTCTTCCTTTTTGCGGCATTATCGGGCGGCCGGATACCGGGAAGCGGCGCCGCTGTCGGTTACTTCCAAACAGGATGAAAGCGTGGTTTTTGTCGGCGCGGCGATTTCGGCGTTGAAAAAAGATTATATTTATCCGGGCAAACTTCCCGCCGGCGGGCTGGTGATCGCCCAGGACGCGGTTCGTACGCGCAACGTTAAAAACATGCTGGCGGATGATTTTGAGCCGAAATGGGGTTCTTATTTTACCAATATCGATACCGTTTTTCCCTATGAGCTTAAGGATGAGGCCTTTGCGCAGGCTTTGGCCTTCTTTTCCGACAAGGTGAAGCTTGCGCCGGAGGAACTGCTGCTCAGGGTGCACTCGGAAGACGAAGAACTGTATCAGCTGGTGCGGGAAAGCGGCTGGCCGGCGGTGGAAGTTGATGCTCATCCGGAAAAATATTACCGTCATACGGTCGGCATTGACGGCGTTTACGGGGAAAACTTCAATTTTGCCGTTCGCCACAAACGCACCGGGGAATATTCCGACGTCGGCAATTTCATTATTTTCCGCGAGCAGGAAAGCCGGCGGCCGCTGTTTATGGAAGTCGGTTTCGGCGATACGGTGATCATGCAGGCAAAATACGGGTTGGCTCACGTGATGGACTGCTATCCGTTTCCGAAGCATCCGGCTTTGGATACGAACCGTAAGTTCAAAGACTGCATCATCACTTCCCAGGCAATGATGCGCGAGGGACTGCGGCCGTCAAGCCGCGACGAGCAGAGCAAAATTCTCTACAAGTATCTGCGCGGCGTTTATTATTTTGCCGGACGGGCGGGAATGCGGCCGCAGGAACTGGCCAGACTGCTGCATCATTCGGAAGCGATGATTTTCGGCGACGTGCGGGCCGCTCCGGCGATGACGGCGCTGTTTGCCGCCAAAGGCGGACGAATCGAAGAACTGAACCGGGGAACTTTGTTGAATTTGCAAAAGGAAAGGAATGAGAGATGATACCGGCAAAATTGAAAAAAGGCGCGCATGTCCGGGTGATTGCACCGGCGCGCAGTTTGGGAATCGTCAGCGGGGAATGCCGGCGGATCGCCTGCGAGCGTCTGGCGGAAATGGGACTGAGCGTTTCTTTCGGCCGGCATGCGGAAGAAACCGACGAATTTTGTTCTTCGTCTGCCGCGGCGCGGCTGGAGGATTTGCATGAGGCTTTTGCCGACCGGACGGTCGACGGCATTCTGACCGTGATCGGCGGATTTAACTCGGTTGAAATTCTGGCCGGGATCGACTATCGGCTGATTGCCGAAAATCCGAAAATCCTGTGTGGTTTTTCCGATATTACCGCGCTGGCAAACGCAATTTATGCCAAGACCGGTCTGGTCACCTATTCGGGACCGCATTTTTCCACTTTCGGCATGCTGAAGGGAATCGACTATACGATCGAATATTTTAAGAAATGCCTGTTTCAAAACGAGCCGTTCGAGCTGCATCCGGCCGCCGAGTGGTCGGACGATCCGTGGTACCGGGATCAGGAAAACCGTAAGTTCGTCAAAAACGAGGGCTATTGGCAGATTGCTTCCGGAGCGGCGGAAGGACGGCTGGTCGGCGGCAATCTGGGGCTTTTGGACGAGTTGAAGGGCACGCCCTATTTTCCCGATATCAGAGACAGCGTTTTGTTTCTGGAACATTGCGCGGAACACGAAGTCTGGACTTTTAACCGCAATTTGCAGGCGCTGTGCCTGCATCCGGACTTTGCTTCGGTCAGGGCGGTGGTGTTCGGGCGTTTTGAGCCGGAAAACCAAATGAACCGGCCGCTGCTGGAACGGATTTTGGGCGCCAAAAAGGAACTGGCGGGCAAACCGGTGATTGCCAACGTCGATTTCGGCCACACGACGCCGATCGTCACTTTTCCCGTCGGCGGCCGCTGCCGGATTGAAGACGGACGGATCGAGCTGACGGCGTTTTAGGAAAAGGCAATGATTTTAACCGGTTCGGAAATTAAGAAGTATGTGGAAAACGGCGACATCGTGATCGAGCCGTTTAACGAGGACCAGCTCAATCCCAACAGCTATAACTACCGGCTGGGGGAAACGCTGACGTTTAAGGAAGACGACGGAAAGTACAGGACGGTGAAGATTCCCGAAGAAGGGTTTGTCCTGTATCCCGACCGGGTTTATCTGGGGCATACGCTGGAAACGCTCGGCAGCCGCAAATGCGCGATGTCGCTGATCGGCCGCAGTTCGACCGGGCGGCTGGGACTGTTTTTGCAGGTTTCGGCCGATCTCGGGCATACCGGTTCGGTTCACAAATGGACGCTGGAACTGGTGACGGCCAAGCCTTTCCGGGTATATCCGGGAATGATCACCGGGCAGATTTCATTCTGGCTGAACTATGGCGACGCCTCTTTGTACGAGGGCGGATATTCGGCTTATTCCTGCCCGCAAATCTCGAAAATGGAGAAAGAAATTGATACTGACGGGAAATAAAATCACTGAGGAGGTTTTGAACGGGAAAATCGTGATCGAGCCGTTTGACCCGGCGGCGGTAACGACGAATTCTTACGATCTGACTTTGGGCGACAAACTGGTAATGTACACCGACGAAGTGCTGGACCCGAAAAAGGAACCGCATACCAGGACGTTTGAAATTCCGGACGAAGGCTATGAGATGAAACGCGGCGAATTTCTGCTTGGCTGCAGCAACGAGTTTGTCGGCAGCGACTTCTACGTGCCGATCGTGCATGCCAAGTCGAGCATTGCCCGGCTGGGGCTGTTCATTCACATCACTTCCGGTTTGTTTGACATCGGCTGCAAATGCAACGTTACTTTTCACCTGTATGCGACAATGCCGGTCCGGCTGTACAAAAACATGCCGATCGCGCAGATCACGTTTTGGAAGACCGCGGGCGAAATCAGGCTTTATCACGGCAAGTACCAGAACGACAAGGGACCGGTGGCCTCGCGCATTTACAAAGATTTCAAATAAAGGTTATTTTTCAAGCACAAAGGTAACCGGGCCGTCATTGATCAGCCCGACCGCCATGTCGGCCTGAAAGATGCCGTTTTGCACCTCGATTCCTTCGGCCCGCAGACATTCGGAAAAATATTCGTAGAGCGGTTTGGCCGTTTCCGGCCGGGCGGCGTTGTCAAAGCCGGGGCGGTTGCCGCGGGAAGTGTCGCCGGCCAGCGTAAACTGGGAAACGACCAGCGCGCTGCCGCCGGTGTCTTTGACCGAGAGGTTCATTTTGCCGGCCTCGTCTTCGAATATGCGCAGCGCGGCGGTCTTTTTGGCAAGCGCCGCCGCCTGTTCCCGGCCGTCGTTTTTGAAGACGCCGATAAAGACGAGTAGCCCGGCGCCGATGGCCGACACCCGCTGCCCGTCAACCGTGACCGAAGCTTCTTTTACCCGCTGAATCAAAAGCCGCATTTTTATCCTCCCGAGATTTTTTCGTTTTTGCCAGAGTAGCTTCGGAGAAGCGGAAAAACAAGTTTTATTTTGCCGTTTTCCGGCAAAAAAACGACGGATAAAAAAGGCTTGCCAAAAGAAAAAATCTTCTGTATATTGCGCTTGAAATTGTGAGTTTTAAATTCACGGAACGCCGGCATTTATGAAGGTAGTGACGGCTTTATGTTTTATCCGCTTTGCCTGTCAAAGCATCAGAGAAATGAAAGGAAACTGCCATGAGACATGGTGACAAACACAGAAAATTCAACATGCCGAGAAGCCAGAGAAGAGCTTTGTTCTCGAACCTGACCAACGCTTTGCTGACCCACGAACAGATTACGATTACCCTGCCCAGGGCAAAAGAACTGAGAACTTTTGCCGACAGCATGATTACGTTTGCCAAAAAAGGCGATCTGAACAGCCGTCGTATGGCTTTGGCCTTTTTGCGCGACAACGAAGTCGTTGCCAAACTGTTCTCTACTTTAGCCGAACGCTATAAAGAACGCAACGGCGGTTATACCCGCGTTCTCAAGGCCGGCATCCGTTACGGCGACGCCGCTCCGATGGCCATCATCGAACTGGTTGACCGCGACGTCAACGCCAAAGGCGCCAAAGACCTGGCTCGCGTAGCCGCTGAAAAGGCCGCTGCCGAAGCTGCGGAAAAGGCTGCCGAGGAAGAAGTTAAAAAAGAAGAAGCCAAAGCAGAGAAAAAGGCCGAAAAAAAATCGAAAAAAGCCGAATAATCCGGTCGGATGAGATTTTTTAAGAAAAACGGGAGAGCGAAAGTTCTTCCGTTTTTTTGTTTCCGGAAGACCTGCGATAGCCCAAAGGAATCTTTTTGACCCTGTCGAGGGAGCTTGGGGGTCCTTTTGAAAGGCGGGTTTTTTGCCGGTCGGATGTGGGGCTCTTTTGAAAAACGGGGCTTAGGGACTTCTTGCGGAGCGGCTGTGAGGATGCGGGGTTTCTTTTGAATGGTGCGGTTTTCGGGGTTTTGCGGAGCGAAGGGGCGCAGGGGTTCTTTTTAAGAAGGCGTTGGTTTCAGGAGTTTGGAGGTTGGATTTGGGGATGGCCAGGGGCGTGCGGCCGATTTGGGCAGGGACGGCCGGTTAATACCGGTTTTCGGCGGACGAAGGATGAAAGGTGCAGGGGTAACGATCAGAAAACGTTTTCGCAAACCTTATTGTGAGCGTTTGTTCTCCGCATGACGGGCAAAATGATTTGCCGTTTGCCGAAAACAGGCGTTTTTTAGCGATGCGGGGACGCCCGAGTGCGGTGTGCAATGGTTTCTCAAGTACATAAAAAAGGCGGCTTCTGATCAGAAAAAGCCGGGAATATGAGGTTATAAGCACAGACGATCCGGAACCGGCCGTCTTCGTTCAGACATCTGTGTTGCCGAAACCTTCTTGCTCATTGGAGCGCTTCAAAGGCTTGGCGGATAACCGGCCGGGAGTGCGGATCAAGGGTTTGACGGACAAGATAGCCGGGGAGTGCGGATCGTTTGTTCAGCCGGCGGACAATTCTTCCGCCAGCATTGAAATTTCCAGCCATTGGTTTTCGTCCGCTTCCTTTTTTTGTTCCAGTTCTTCCAGCCGGTCGGTAAGGGTAAGAAAACGGTCTGCGTCGTTTTGGTAAAGTTCCGGATCGCTCAGGTCGGCGCGGATTTGTTCGATTTCCTTTTCCGTTTGCGCGATCTGTTCCGGCAGGACGGCAAGCAGCCGCTGCTGGTTGTAGCTGAGTTTGCCGCGCGCGGGTTCCCGTTTTTGTCCGCCGTTGTTTTTGGCGGCGGCCGGTTTGTTTTTGTTCGGCATTGCCGGCGGCTCCCTTCGGCTCAGATGTTCAATCAGGTCGCTGTAGCTGCCGACGTGTTCCTCAACTTTGCCGTCGCCTTTCATATAGATGACGGAAGTGACGATTTTGTCAAGAAAATCGCGGTCATGGCTGACGATCATGATGGTTCCGTCATAATCGCCGAGCGTTTCCTGCAAGAGGTCGAGGGTATCCATGTCGAGGTCGTTGGTCGGTTCGTCCAAAAGCAGAAAGTTTGACGGCTGCGCCAGTACCTTGGCCAGCATCAGCCGGTTTTTTTCACCGCCGGACAGGGCGGCTACCGGCGATTTGGCCTGCTCCGGCGTAAACAGAAAGTCTTTCAGATAAGCCACCATGTGTCGCCAGCTGCCGCGCACCCAGATGTGGTCGCCCTGGTCGCAGAGCGTCTGCCATAAGGTTTTGCCCGGGTCAAGGATAAAACGGTTCTGATCAAAATAGGCTTCTTCCAGGTTTTTGCCGATTCTGACAAAGCCGGAATCGGGCGCCAGCTTTTTGGTCAGCAGTTTAATTAGAGTGGTTTTGCCGGCGCCGTTAGGGCCGACGATGCCGATTCTGTTGCCGCGGATGATTTTGGTCGAAAAGTCGTTGACGATGGTTCTGTCGCCGAATGACTTGCATAAATGTTTGGCCTCAATCACCAGTTTGGAGCGCCACGGTGTATTTTCGATATCCATGTTTACCGAGCCGATCTGGCGGACCTGTTCTTTGCGTTCCTGGCGAAGCTGAATCAGACGCCGCAGGCGTCCCATGTTGCGTTTGCGCCGTGCGGTGACGCCTTTGTGCAGCCACTCGGTTTCTTCGGCGATTTTTTTGTTGAGATGTTTTTGGGCGATGATTTCCTGTTCGATCACCTGGTCCTGCCATTCTTCAAAGCTGCCGAAACCTTTGTTGTTGCGGCGCAGGGTTCCGCGGTCGAGCCAGAAGGTGGTGCGCGAAATGTTGGTGAGAAAACGCCGGTCGTGGCTGATGACGACGACGGCGCCGCCGTAACCGCCGATGATTTTTTCCAGTTTTTCGATGGTCGGCATGTCGAGGTGGTTGGTCGGTTCGTCCAAAAGCAGAATGTCCGGTTCTTCGATCAGTGCCCTGGCCAGCGTCGCTTTGCGCCGTTCACCGCCGGAAGCGGTGGCGGGGTCGGCGTCGGCGGCAATTTCCAGCTGTTTGATCCACATGTCGGTTTTGTAGTCTTCGCTGCCGTCGTGTTTGTCAAGTCCGGCGGCAACCGCTTCGCGCAGGGTCTTAAAACCGCTTAAGTCGGCGTCCTGCGGCATGTAGCCGATTTTGACGTTGGGCTGGATGAAAATTTCGCCGTCGTCGGGTTCGATGATGCCGGCAATGATCTTTAACAGCGTCGATTTGCCGGAACCGTTGCGTCCGACCAGCGAAATTTTGTCGCCGCGGTTGATGTAGAGTTCCACGTCTTCAAACAGCTGTTTGCTGCCGAAGCGGATTTTGATGCCTTTTAAGGTATAAACGGGCGCTTCAAATGTCGGCATGGTCTTGATCCTTTTGTCTTTTTACATAAAAAATTCCGCGCGCATTATAAGCGCGGCGGCGGCAAAAATAAACAAAAATCTTAAGACGGCCGTGCTGCCGGCTGTCGTTTCTTTGTTCCGAAAGGCAAAAATCGGCAGAAAAGACGGTAAAAAAGTTTGAACATGCGGAATTTTCGTATATGATAAGACAAAATGTCTGGTTTAACGATGGGATTTTTAAAATGCCGAAAATATTTGCGCTTTTCGCCTGTGCGATGCTTGTTTCCTTTGCCGCCCGGGCGGCCGACGACGACATGTCGCTGATTGATTTGTTCGGGGAGGAGCCCAAAAAGGAAGAAAAGGTTTCCGTGTCCGACAAACCCGAACGCCGGGTTGAGCCGGAAAACAAAAAGGAAGAGGAAAAAGTGAAAGTGGACGACGAAGGAATGTTTTCGTTTCTGAATTTCTCGTTCCTTAAAAACAAAAAGAAAGTGGAGGAATTTGCCCGCAAACCCGATGAGCCGCAGGAAAACTTCCTCGACCGGATGACCCGTCTGGCGGAAGAAGGCGACGTTGACGCCTGTCTGACTCTCGGTTACATGTATCTTTACGGCGAAAACGGAGTGACCCGCGACGAGGAAAAGGCTTTCCGCTATTATTCGATGGCGGCTTCCCAGGAGGACATGATTGCGGTCAATAACCTCGGCAGCCTTTATTACAGCGGCATCGGCACCGAAAAGAACGTCAACAAGGCGGTTGAGATGTTTGACAAGGCGGCCAAACTCGGCAACAAGGAAGCTGCGATCAACCTTGCTTTCATTTATCTGACTTCGCCGTCGAGCGGCGTTTCCAACAACCGAATCGTCGAACTGTTGCAGCAGGCGGCGGAAGGCGGCAACATCACCGCACAATATATGATGGGCTATTCCTATTACCGCGGTTTTGTGGTGGCCAAGGATTTTAAAAAGGCCTTTGACCTGATCAAACAGGCTGCCGTGTCTTATGACGAAGCCCAGTATGAACTGGCGCAGCGTTACATCAATGCGGAAGGCACGCCCCGCAACTACGGTAACGCGGTCAAATATCTGACCCAGGCCGCCCATCAGGGAAACGTTCAGGCAATGATGGATCTCGGCAACATTCTGGCGGCGGGAACCTCTTATCAGAAGAACGAATATCAGGCGTACATCTGGTTTAACATCGCTTCGGTATACGGTATCGAAGGCGCGGCGGAAAAACGCGACGCTTTGGAAAAAATCCTGAAAATCGAGGAAGTGCTGCAGGCGCAGGCGGCGGCGGAAACCTTCAAGGAAAAGCCCAGCGAAATGACACAGTACATCCGTCAGACTTTCGGTCGCGGACTGGGCGGTTACATTGATAAGAAAATGGGCTACCGGGCGCCGAAAAAGCAACCCCCGGCCACGGTAAAAAAACAGGAACGTGATCCTTCCCAGCCGTTAAAGCTGCTGTAGACGGGAAAGCGCGGGAATACGTTTGCAATGTCCGGGATCCGTATTTTGCGGATCCCGGATTTTATGTCCCCGGAAGGCGTTTTTTCTTCCGTGCGAAAGGGGCGGACTGATTTTCCGCCAGCCGACGGGCGGCAGTTTCTGTAATATCAGTTTTGCATCCGGGAGGCCGGGGGCGGAGTGTGACGGCCCCTTTCACAGAAAAAAGAACGACTCCTGTAAAGAGGAAGCCGGGGATATAAGGCCGCAGGCGCGAATAACCCGGACTGTTCGTTGATCAGTTCTCTTCACTTAGGCATCTGAATTTGCCGCGGTCGCTCGCGCTTTCCTTGCTCATTAAGATGTTGCAAAGATTTTGCAGACAAAAACAACCGGAGCAACGGTTGTTTTTGCTTAGCAAGCCCGCCATCTTGAATTTACCAAGGTGAGTTTTGTTTTAAATCAAGGTAAATAAGCAAAACAAAGGGAGTGTTGATTAAAAGAAAGAGCTTGCCAACGGGCGGCGTTTTCTTTAATATCAGCCCTGCATCCGGGAGGCCGGATGCGGTGTCTCAAAAACATCTTCAGTATAAACTATCCTTCTTCGGAAGGAGTGCCGGTAATATACCGAATAACGGCGACTGTATACTGACAGTTTGTTAGCTCCTTCCGCCTAAGGGTTTTCCCCGGGCGGTTTTGTTTTTTTTACCATAAACAAAATCAAGGGAGTTTCAAACTATGTTTAACAACAAAATCAAAAAAATAATCGGACAAGAGCTGCACAAATACCGCTGTGACCGTTTTTTGCAATTAAAAACGGTGGCAACCAAGACCGGGATTCCCTGGTACGTGATTGACAACATGGAGATAGGCAGCGTACGCAAATGGGAATATTATCGTCATCTGCTTGAGTTTTACGGCAAAGAGCTCAAAATCGAACTGATTGAGAGAAACGGGCGCATCGGGAACGGTACCGTGAAAAACGGCGGCGGAAATGACCGGCGGAAAATTGCCGAAGGGGAAAAGTTGCCGCCGGTGTTGTCTGACGGTTGCCGGAGGTTGAACTGCCGACGGGTTTTCAGCCGCGTGCAGCGGAAAATTGCCGAAGGGGAAAAGTTGCCGCCGGTGTCGTCTGACGGTTGCCGGAAGTAGAACTGCCGACGGGTTTTCAGCCGCGGGCAGCGGTCAAAAGCGGCATATAAAAAAGCACCGGTTGAGCTTCGGTGCCTTTTGTTTTGACGCTTGTTTTCAGAACAGATTAACCGCGCGGTTTGTTCATCGGATGACGCGGCCGGCGGTTGAAGCCGCCTTCGTGTCTGCCGGTTCCCGTTTGCCGTTCCGAACTGCCGTTTTCGAATCTGTCGTCGAATTTTTTGCGCGGGGCGGAGTTTTTGTCAAAACCGAATTTTCTGCCCGGTTTGCGCGGGGGTCCGGCCGGGTTTTCATTGTCGTCGAAGCGCATCCGGCGGGAGCGCTCGAACTTCTCTCGGCCGTTGAACTTTCCTTCCCGTCCGCGGGGGTTTTCCGGTTTCGGGGTCCATTTTTTGCGGGTGAATTTGCTGTCCTTTTCCGTTTTGGCAATTTTCGGTTCTTTGACCTCAACCACCACGTTTTTCATCTTTTCGCGGGCTTTGAGCGCGCTGCGGCAGACGGAGAAGCCGAAAAAGCCGACGTTGCGGCCGAGGGTGTAGTAGTAATTGTGCGAATAGGCGATCAGTCCGGCTTTTTCCAGCCACAGTTTGCCGTCCTGGTCAAGATATTTGTCGTCGACGTTGACGGCGACAATTTCCGCCAGGAACATGTCGTGACTGCCGTAGTTGGTGACGCTGACCACTTTGCACTCGATTGAAACCGGGCTTTCCATAATCTGCGGGCAGGAAACCTGCGAGCAGGCGCCGGGCGTCAGATTCATTTCCTTGAATTTGTCGGTGTCGCGGCCGGATTTGACGCCGCAGAAGTCGGCGGCGGTCACCAGCGGCAGGGTGGTCAGGTTGATCACGAATTCGCCGCTTTCCTTAATCAGCTCGTGCGAGTAGCGGGAAGGGCGGATCGAAACATAAGTCATTGCCGGGTCGCTGCTGACGATGCCGGTCCAGGCGGCGGTCATGACGTTGGGTTTTTCCATGCTCCCGCAGCTGACCATAACCGGCGGCAGAGGATATTCCATCGTTCCCGGTTTCCAAGTGATTTTTGCCATTGTAAAATTTTCCTGTCAGATAAAGTTGATATTGTTTTCCATAACTAAACCAAATAATAATAATGTGCAATTGCAAAGTGAACAGGGGGCGTTTTATTTTTGCCGGCGGCGTTTCCCCTTTCCGGCTTTTTTGTCACAAAACTATAACAACCGTCGGTCGTTTTTCGTGCTATGGTATGTAGTAATGGAACGGTTACGGAGAAAGACAATGTCGGTTACATTCAATAATGTTCAGGAGCTGGAGGAGTATTTCCGGTATCTGGAAGAAACGATCCACGACGACGAGCGCCGGCTGGTTCTCCGCGGCATTGCCATTGCCCGCAATCTTTATATTTTCAGCGAATACCGCAAGCGGCAGGCCAGGCTGCGCGCCGCCTGCCATAAGCCGTCCTGAGCTTTCTTCCTTTTTTGTCAAAAAAAACTTTCGTTTGTCTTTTTTTTCTGCTAAGCTGACAGCGTTTTAACAAAGTCAGAGGTTTGAACAATGAAGCGCATGAAAGAATATTTTACTTACGAGGAACCGTCGGCGTTCGTTTCCGTGTCCAATACGCCGCCGCGCCTTTTTCGTCAGGAACGGGACTGGACCTGCAGCGTTGCCTGCATCCGTACCCTGTTGTCGGGGCGGACCGCGGAGGTTCCTTCCGAAAACGAATTTATCGAAAAGTTCGGTCTTGTGCCCGGGCCTCATTATACGGACGAATTTCTGGCCAAGGGAATGCTGTCGCCGGCCAGAACCGTCAAAACGCACAAGAACTTTCGGCCGGAGGAGATCGGGCTGCCGCTTCTGGCAAAACTGCTGGCGGAAAAGTATTACATAATGGCGGAATGCATGTACAATTACGCCCATTGGGTCGTCGTGCTCGGTTATTTTGCCGTCCGCGATCCGGAAGACACCGAAGAACACCGGATTTTGCTTTATGATCCCTATTACGACCAGGTACGGCTGGTGATTGCCGACGAATTTCTGACCATGTGGTGCGATCCCGACGGGCATGTCAAAGAATTTGTGGCAATTCGCTGAACCATATGGTATAATTTGCAATAAAAAAAGTTTGGGGTATGAAAATGGCTGAGAAAAAAAGCAAACGTTCTCTTGAGGAACAGCAGAGAATAAAGCAGGTTCGGGCACAGCTCAACGCGCTGCGCGGCGTGTTGGCGGTGGGTGCGGCGGCGGTGGTGATGGAACTGGGCAACGGCAAGGTAATGGCGCAGCCGGATTTTGACCGCAAAGTCGAGCCGGTGACGCAAAATGCTCCGCAGCCGGCGCCTGACAATACGCCGACGGCCGAATGGCCGGGGCTGGGCGCGACGCCGCAGAGCATGCCCGAGGCTCCCGCTCCGGTTGTTGACGACCGGCCGGCGGGGATCAACATTCCGGCCGCCGAACCGCCGGCGCCGGAGATCAGGGTCGGAGAGGAAGAAGACGTTCCCTATGATTATGAGGATGCCAGAAAAACCTGTGATGACGAACATTACGACATTTGCAACGACCTGCTCGGAGAATGCGAGGATGCCGGCTACGGCAAGCAGGAGCTGGATTATGAAACCAAGCTTGATCTGGCGGTCGGCGCGACGGAAGTGGAAATGTCCAAACTGCTGGGAGAAGAAATGCTGCCGGCGCTGGACGGGGTGGTGCAGACGACTTCCGGCATGGAAAGCGTGCTGGCAAATTACGGCCGGGAAGATCAGAACGATCCGATTGTCCGGGCCAAAATCAACCGCGACGTCAAAAACGTCGACAAGTCGGCCAGAAAGGCCGCCGGAAAGGCGATGAAGAGCTATCGCAAAATGCTGAAGCTGGCGCAGGAAAGCGGGCGTATTCACAAACTTGCGGAAAAATACGCGAAAACCGGCGAAAAGGCGGATGAAAAGATGCTGGACAACAAGATCAAGGGCATGTATGAGCATGCTCAGGACTTTACCCGGAAATACGAGAAGGAAAACTTTGAAAAGTCCGGCAGGAACAATTCCGTTTCCTTGTCCGCCGCGCAGCAGAAGATGGTGAAAGATTCTCTGAGCCGCTGAGTTTCGGCAATCAAAAAAATCCCCTTCCGGAGGGGATTTTTTTATGCGGTTTAACTCAAAATTAAAAAACACCGCATATTCTCTCCAAGGATTTATTTTTGCGGGAAAAACGATGCATACCATTCATGCCCTGATTATTGACCTGACGCTGATTACCATTTATGCCGGCATTACCACGCTGATTTGCAAAAAGCTGAAGCAGCCGATTGTGCTGGGGTATGTGCTGGCCGGCATTTTCGCGGGGCCGTACTTTGACTTGCTGCCGACGGTCAGCGACCGGGAGAATCTGAGTTTGTGGGCGGATATCGGGGTGATTTTCCTGCTTTTCGGCCTGGGGCTGGAGTTCAGCTTCAAAAAAATGCTCAACGTCGGCAAGTCGGCAATGATTACGGCCAACGCCAACATTTTGTTTATGCTTTTTCTCGGATATTATACCGGTCTTTTGCTCGGCTGGTCGACGACGGACAGCTTTTTTCTCGGCTCAATGATTTCAATGTCTTCAACTACCATCATTATCAAGGCCTTTGACGATCTCAACATCAAAAAGCAGAAGTTTACCGATCTGGTGTTCGGCGTTTTGGTGATTGAGGACCTGGTCGGCATTTTGCTGCTGGTGCTGCTGCCGATGGTGGCGCTCGGGCAGAGCATCAACGGCGGCGAGCTTGCCCTGAGCACGTTCAAGCTGCTTTCCTTTCTGATTTTGTGTTTTGTCATCGGCATTTATATCGTGCCGACGGTTTTGAAAAAGCTGACTTCGTTTTTAAATGACGAAATGCTGCTTCTGATCACGGTCGGCATGTGTTTCGGCATGGTTTGGCTGGCGACGGCTTCGGGGTTTTCTTCCGCTCTCGGCGCCTTTCTGATGGGGTCGGTGCTTTCCGAAACCGGGTTGATTGTGCGAATCGAAAACGTGGTTCGTCCGCTGAAGGATTTTTTCGGCGCGGTCTTTTTCGTTTCGGTCGGGATGATGGTTGATCCGGCCATGTTTGTCACCTATGCCGGGCCGATTGCGGTCGTTACCCTGATCGTGGTTGTCGGCAAGGTCGTCTTTTCCTGTTTCGGGTTCGTTATTTCGGGGCAGTCCCTGCGCACTTCGACGGAATGCGCGTTTTCGCTGGCGCAGGTCGGCGAATTTGCTTTCATCATTGCCGCTCTGGGCATGAGTCTCGGGGTGTTGGACGGACAGGTCTATCCGGTGATCGTGGCGGTTTCCGTCATCACGACTTTCCTTACCCCGGTGATGATCCGTTCGGCCGGGCCGGTTTACAGGCTGATCGAACGCAAACTTCCCGCTTCCTGGAGCCGCTACATCAACAAGGCTTCGGCAGCCCGGGCACCGAGCAGGTCGGAAGAGCGCCTGTGGAGCGTTTTGTTTAAAAATTATGCCGTGCGGATCATTTTGTTTTCGATCATATTGTTTGCGATTATCGGTTTTTGCACCCAATTCGTCCGTCCTTACGTACGGATGGCGCTGCCCGGTCTGACGGGGCGAATCGTTATGACGATGATTGCTTTTGTTCTGGTTTCCCCTTTTTTGAAGGCTTTGATCGGATGGGAAATCGTGCTGCCGTCGTTTATCCGTTCTTTTGCCGATTTTCTGCCTGCACGCCGGCGGCGGAAGTTTCTTGAAACCCGGGAAGAAGAATCGGCCGCTGCCGCGGAAGAACGCCCGGCGTCCCGTCCCCGGCCGGCGGAAGATAAAAGTTCGCTGATTGACAATCTGCTGGGGGAAAATGCCGAAAGCCTGAAAAGCTTTTTCGTTTCCAATGCGCAGGCGGCGAAAATCTATTATCAGCTTTGGCGGAGCAAAAAAGCCAACCGGCTGCCGCTGATCGTGCTGACCAGTTTTCGTTTGCTGGTCGTTGCCTTTTTCATCGTCACCGTCGTGCATCAGTTTCTGACGGAAAACCAAAAAGTGACGCTGATTTTGCTGGTCGCTTCGGTGGCGCTCATTTCGCGGTCGAAGTGGCTGCTCAGCCAATATCTGAAAATGGAAGCGCAGTTTCTTGACAACCTGAAAGGCAGCGCGCCGGAAAAAGACGACGACCCGTCCGAATAGTTACAGAATTGTGAATTTCGCCGCCGCCGGCGATTTCCCGCTTGGTATCGTGCCGGGCTTTCGGTATAATGAAACCGAAAGCGACATAAGCGGGGCAGAAGAAAAAATGCTGAAATTCAAAATAATGCTGGTGGTATTTATTGCTTTGGTATATTACGGCGTAACCTATTGCATGCTTAGTCCGGGCATTTGCAAATATTACGCCGACTATTATCTGCTGAGCGCGCGCAGTTTTTCAATCGACGAAGAGAGGGCTTTTCTCCACAAACCGATAACGGAAACGACAAATTATTTCCGTACATACCGCTTTAACGGCCAAAACCGTAATTTTAAGGTGCTGGGGTTTGTCCGGTTTGACGACCGCGGCATATGGAGCACGGGCAACACGGTGCGGATGTCGTTCAGGCTGCCGCAGGTTTATTCTTCCGTTTGGCTTGATTTTGAAATTGATCCCTATGTCAACAAGAAGAATGAAAACGTTTTTGCGGAAGTGTATCTTGACGACAGGAAAATCGACGAATGGAATTTTCAGTACGGGCGCAAGATGCCGAAGACCAGGATCAAGATTGCCCGAAAATATCTGAGCAGCGAATATCCGGTTAATCTGATTTTTAAAATTGACGGCGCCGTTTCGCCGAAAAGTCTCGGCTTCGGGCAGGAAAACCGCAAGTTCGGCCTGATTTTCAACAGTCTGAGGATAACTCCGGACGATTGATGCAGCTGCAAGGTTTCTTTCTTTATCGGGGGAGGCGGCGGGCATTGTCGTATGTCGGTCGGACAGGGTTAAGGAAAAATAAATCCGGATTAACTATTATTTGTGCAGACGTTTAACGGGAGGGCGAATGAAACATTGTTTGATTGTTTTGGTATGTCTGTTATTTCCTCTTTCTCTTATGTGCAAAGAAACGCGGGAAACCGGGCAAAATGCGGATAAACGGTACGAAGAGATTGTAAAATCCGTAAAAGACAACCCCGGGCAGGCTTTGGCAGATTTAAAAAAACTGGCGGACAAAAACCGCTTTGCCGCAATGGAATATCTGATACTGCTCAGCATTTACGAACCGCAAAAAGTAAATACTCCCGAATTTGAACAAATTGCCCGCCGGCTGCATACGGATGTGGTTGCGCAATATAAAAAGCTTGTTCCCGATTCCCCTTTTTACGGAATATATCAGGGGCAATACGAAGGGCTGATCAAAGACGATTATTTAAAATGCTACAAAGATTTGAGCTGTCTGATAGAAATCGGCGCTTTAAACTTTTCCAAATTTTTCAGCGTTTGGGGGGATGTGAGCGGCGATATGCTTTATGTTCCGTGGAAAATCGTGGTTCCCTGCCCGACGGCTCAAAAACTCCATTTAACGGCCGTTTTGGACAGCGCCGGCGGCGGACACGGCGCCGAAACGCTGGATATTTCCAACTGTGGCCAGTATCCGCAATACGATTTTCCCGATGATGTTGAAGAGTATCGGAATTATATTCAGCGGGAACTGGAATTGGATAATCCCGGTTCGATACGCTATGTGTATATGGCCGGAGATGTATATAAGAATATAGTCAGTCATTATGATCCCGATTGGAATTTTGAACGAAGTTATGGCGAGAAAGAATATTTGCAAGCCTTGCCGCTTGAAGCCTGGGCGATGGAATCATATCCCAATTACAAATATTTTTCAGAAGTTGTCAATCACGGTATCGGGTTTGACAAAGCGGTCGACAAGCTGACGCGGCATTATGTAAAAACTTTTAAGGTTGATGAAGGCAAAGCCCGGCAATATGCCCGTTATGTCATGATTCCCCGGGCGGCGGCAAGTTTTCCGGTAAACAGGGAAACCCTGCGCTATAAAATCCTTTCCGGAGTTCCCGCGGAAGAAATAAAAGCATGGATTGAGGACAAGAAATTAAAAGGGGAAGAATTTGCGGAACCGGAAACGCCTCATCAGGCAGATGAAATTTTAATGGTCAGCGTTCACCGTCCCGATGTTTTGAAAATGCTGATTGAAACCTGTCCGGATAATGAGGAAAAACTGAGCTGCTTCGGTCTGAACACGGATGTTGACGCCGGAAACGCTTTCGGCAAAACCGCTTTGATGTACGCGGCTCAATACGGGTTTGCGGAAAGCGTGAAAATTTTGCTTGAGGCCGGAGCGGATATAAACGCGCAAACGAATAAGGGATATTCGGAAGATGCGGGCTGCTGGGAGAACATTTGTCTTGTAAACGGCGAACGCACGGCCCTGATGTATGCCGTACAGGAAGGAAATCTGGAAATTGCAAAGTACCTGGCGGAAAAAGGCGCGGATATCAATCTGAAAGATTCCAAAGGCATGAGCGTTTACGATTATTTAAGTGGAAAAGCGCCTTATTTGGGTAATTTCAAATATTCGCCGACTTCTGTCGATTATGATTTTTCTCCTCCGGAAAAACATGAAAATAAAAACGTTACCCCCGAACAGGCGGATGATTTTATCGAATTCTTAAAAAACGTGTTCAAAAGTCCGGCAGCTTTGTCGGAATTTACCGTTTGAAAAACGCTGAAAACGGGGGGTTGCGGAGAACGCAACAAAAAAGCCGCCGAAAGCGGCGGTTTATAAGGTGGTGCGCTAGGCCGGAATCGAACCGGCACGGCCTTGCGGCCAACAGATTTTAAGTCTGCAGCGTCTACCAGTTCCGCCACAAGCGCAAAATCTATTCCCCTTATACAGATAAAAAGACAAAAATGCAACCGTAAACTTGCGGACCGGAAAATTTTTGCCTTTTCGTCTGGACTAATCCGATTAAAAACTTGTAACCGTGGAAAAAATGTGTTTTGTTAATCGGTAAGGCATGCGGCGGAAACAGCGTTTCGGCATGCCGGAAGCTTTTGAACGAAAAGAAAGGATAACTGATGAAAACTGTTGATATTTCCTGGCGCCGTTACGTTCTGCCCAACATTAACAAAGAGGGATGGAAGTTTTTCGGTATTTTTGCGGCAATAACAGCGTTATTGGCAATGATCTGGGAACCGCTCGGTGTTATCGGGCTTGTCTGCACCGTCTGGTGCTATTATTTTTTCCGCGATCCGGAACGGGTTACGCCGGAAATTAAGGACGTCGTGGTTTCTCCCGCCGACGGCATCGTACAGATGATTACCAAAGTGAAAGCTCCGGAAGAACTGGATATGGGGGGCGAAGAATTTACCCGCGTCAGCGTGTTTATGAGCGTGTTTAATGTACATGTCAACCGGGCGCCGGCCGAAGGTACTATAACCAAGGCCGTTTACGTGCCGGGCAAGTTTTTGAACGCGACGCTTGACAAGGCCAGCAAGGACAACGAGCGCCAGCTGCTGGCGATGAAGACGGCCTCCGGCAAAGAAATCGTTTTTGTTCAGATTGCGGGGCTGATTGCCCGCCGTATTCTGTGTTTTGCCAAACCCGGAGACAAATACAAGGCCGGTGAGCGTTTCGGTCTGATCCGTTTCGGTTCGCGGCTGGACGTTTATCTGCCGGCAGGCGTTGAACCGCAGGTCTGCGTCGGTCAGATCATGACCGCCGGCGAAACCGTGATCGCCAATCTTTCGTCGTCTGCCGCCGCGGTTAAGGGAGTGATCAGATAATGGAAAAACTCAACAACAATCTGCTGCAGCAGAAACTGACTTCGCTGCCTTTTCGCAAAATCGCCCCCAATATCGTCACCACGCTGGCTTTGTGCGCCGGCGTCACTTCCATGCGTTATGCGATTATGGGACTGTGGGGAAAAGCCATCGTCTGCATTTTTCTGGCTGCCCTTTTTGACATGCTGGACGGTCGCGTGGCGCGCATGCTCAAAGGATCGACCAAATTCGGCGCCGAACTGGATTCGCTTTCCGACTTCGTCAGTTTCGGGGTGGCGCCGGCCATTTTGATGTATCAGTGGACGTTGTCCAGCTTTCCGAAATTCGGCTGGTTTTTCTGTCTGCTGTTTGCCATCTGCATGGCGATGCGTCTGGCGCGTTTCAACACCATGCTGGAAGATGAGCCGCAACCGGTTTACTGGCAGAACTTTTTTGTCGGCGTGCCGGCTCCGGCTGCGGCGGCGCTCGGAATTTTGCCGATTATGCTGAGCTTTGAGTTTCCCGAAGCGACCTTTCTGCGCAGCGACTGGTTCTGCTGCGTGGTGATGTGCGTGGTGGCAATGCTGATGGTCAGCCGGATTCCGACGGTTTCGACCAAACATATGAAAGTGCCCACTTATCTGGTGGTGCCGCTGATTATCGTGGTGGTTTTGTTTGCCACCATGATCATCAGTTCGCCGTGGCTGGTCTTGAGCGTTTCGACCGGGCTTTATGCCCTGAGCATTCCCGTCGGCGTGCTGTTTTTCCTTAAGGCCAAGAGGAAGGCCGAGCGGCGCATTTAGCCTAAAATCCGAAAGGAAAGCCCCGTGCCAGAGCGGGGCTTTCGCTTTTTCGTTTTTCGGGGTTGGAAAAAGTGGGGAAAAAAGAGTTTTTCCGAAACTTGACAAAAAACGGCAAAAGGGGTACAAAGAAAACATATAAACCTATTAACAAATTATCATATGGAAAAAAGAAAGTTTAAGCTTCGTTACCTTTACGAAGGCGGAGCAACGATGGAAGACTTTTATGATGTTCCGGTAACGGGCATTATGTTGGAAAACGGTTCCCGGATCAGCGTGCATTACGGCAGTACGGCAAACAATCGGGCAGCGGATGCGGAGGAAGCAAACCGGACGGCGGAGGAAAACGGCCTGATGCTGATTGAGCCGCGGGATTTTGCCCTGATCGTATGCCGGCAAAAGGAAATCCGCGGCATGCTTGAAAAATGTAAGGCGCCGTTGGTGCTGGCGCATGATTACGTATGGACGCGGGACGCGGAGAGCGGCGAAACGGCGGCATATTCCCTGATCGACGGCAGCAAGCGCGAAGAGGCCGGGCCGGCAGCGGTGGTGCTGAAATACAGATAACCCTTTTCCGTATTTTTATTTGAAGGCGAAGCGGATTTTTCCGCTTCGCCTTTTTTGGTCGGCGATCGGAAAGTTGGGTTTGTCGCCGAAAAACGAAAATTTCCCGAGACCGGACGACTGTCTTTAAAAACTGATAACTGTTCTTAAAATCAAACATTTTCAACGGGTTAGCTTGAAAAATGTGTTGATCGTGCCGAAAAAAACGTTTATAATCAAAACGTTATTAACCTTATTCATTAATTATTAATCATATAAAAACATGGAGAAGAATTTATCGGCTTATTTGTTTGTCCGTCAGGGAAAATTGCAAAAATCCCCGGCCGGCGAACGTGATTTGAACAGAGGAGAATTGGCTGCCGTCAAAGCGTTTTTTGAAGCCGGCCGCCAGTCCGAACTGTATACGCTGTTGCAGCGTCTGCTCTGCCGGATGCGCCGTTTTCGCGAGCTTCGACGGCATGACTATGCGATTGAACCGGCAGATTGTGTGGAAGACCTTTGCGCACAGGCGCCGGTTATGGCTTCCGCTCTGGCGGATCGTCCTGACGAAAGCGCGGCGGAAATTGAATTGCGGCACTTGTTTCTGCCGCCGGAACATCAACGGCAGATTATGTTTTCCGGCAGCCGCATATTGATCCGGACGCTGGTTTGGTGGGGGCGGAGAATCCTCGGAATCTGGCAGGATGTATTCGGTTGCAAGCCGGATGTTTTTGCTGCGGAACTGGAATGCAGGCTGTAAAAAAATGCCTGAAGGAAAAGACGTGCTTTCGGCACGTCTTTTTTGATTGTAAAAAGCTTATCGGACAGAGAGAAAGAGCGTCGAAAAGGCCGCCGGAGCGAGAAAAGCAGCGGTTGAGAGGCGGCGGCAGGGCGCTGCGGGAGAAGGAAGACGCGGTTGAGGGGCAACGGACAGAAACTGCGGAAGCATGAGGACACGGCGGGAGAGAAACAGCCGGGGAACAGGCAGGGAGAGGCGGTCGCAAGGAGAAAGAGAGGGAAGAAGCGGGTTGGGGCAGGTTGGAGGACACGGCGGGGTGATATAGGCCGGCGGGGAGAAGAAGCGGGCTGGGGCAGCCGGCCGGCGGGCGCGGGAAACGCAAAATTGGGCGAGGCGGGTCGGAGGCCGCGGCGGATATATAGGCCGAAGCGGAGAAAGCGGCGGTTGAGAGGCGGCGGCAGGGCGCTGCGGGAGAAGGAAGACGCGGCGAGAAAGAAACAGACGGGGAACAGGCAGGGAGAGGTGGTCGCAAGGAGAAAGAGAGGGAAGAAGCGGGGCTGACCGAGGAACAGGCGGGAGGCAGGTTGTGGAATTGACTGCCGATTTCGGTTGATTTCTGAAAATTTTTGTCTATACTGAAAGCAACGAATCGATTATTAACTTCAAATATTATCAGGTATGAAAACAAAATTTCAGTTTTTGTTTGTTTACGACGACAATTCAGAAAGTGCCGAATTGATCGCGGGGAAAAAAGTGAAAGCAATTCGGATTTCCGAGGACTGTCTGTTGTCAACGGAGTATTTCGGAACCACCGGCTACACTTCGTATGATGCTTTCGAGTTTGCCTGTCTGCACGGTGTTTCCCTGCTGACGCCCAAGGAAGCCAAAATCGTCCAAAGCCGCCTGAGCGGAGTGCGGATGATGCTGAAAAAATGCGGCAGTCATGTTCAAATCGACCACAAATGTCTGATCTGGACGGCTGACGAAGGGGACGGCAACTACAAGAACATGGAAGCGGTATCGCTTTCCGACGGCAAATGCAAAATGCTCGGCTGCGAGGAATGGGACACTTCCGGCGGCTTGCTTTGCAAACTGCGCGCCTGATTGTTTTCAGGCTTAAATGGAAAAAAGATCCGGTTTTGCCGGATCTTTTTTTGTAACGAGAAAACCCTGCGCGTGATTATAAAGAGCTTGCGGCTTTATTCCGTTTCGCTCTTTGTCGTTTTCTGTTTTTCTTTTTCCCGTTTTTTCCCTCTTTTCCGTTTTGCCCTTCCCATTTTTCCGCTTCTCTTTTCCTTCTTTCTGTTCTTCTTATTTCCGTTATTTCCATCTTTTCCGTTTTGCCCTTCCCATTTTTCCGCTTCTCTTTTCTTTCTTTCTGTTCTTCTTATTTCCGTTATTTCCATCTTTTCCGTTTTGCCCTTCCCATTTTTCCGCTTCTCTTTTCCTTCTTTCTGTTCTTCTTATTTCCGTTATTTCCATCTTTTCCGTTTTGCCCTTCCCATTTTTCCGCTTCTCTTTTCTTTCTTTCTGTTCTTCTTATTTCCGTTATTTCCATCTTTTCCGTTTTGCCCTTCCCATTTTCCGCTTCCCTTTTCCTTCTTTCTGTTCTTCTTATTTCCGTTATTTCCATCTTTTCCGTTTTTCCGCTTTCCTTTTCCGTTTTTTTCTTTGCTTTTTCCTCTTTTCCACTTTCTTCGTTGCTTCTCCCCCTTTTCTCCCTTTTTTCTTTTCTTCCTTTTTCTCTTTCTCTTTCTCTTGTATTTTTTTACGCCTTGTTCTTAGCGTATGAAAAAATCCTTTGTCGGAACAAAAGCGACGGTCCGGCAACTGTCTGATAAAAAGCAAAGGTGTTTTTTTATGAACATGCATATAATAACGCACACAATATGGAACCGGAAAATACCATGTTGTCTTTGCGCCGAAATATCGCCGGAAAGCGTTTTACGGAGGCAGACAAACAGGTTCAATACTGAAGGAATTGTACAGACAAAAAGAAATACCGGTAATGGAGGCAGAAGTCTGTTCGGACCGTATTCATATGTTGCCGGAGATACCTCCCGAATATTCCGCAAGTTCATTCTGGGGCTGTCTGAAAGGTAAAAGCGGTTATGAACGATGGGAAAATGCGAAATTTCGATATGGCAACCGGGAATTCTGGCGCAAAGGATACTTGTTGATACGACCGGAAAGAATACCCAAAAGACAGCCGGGCATATACGGAAGAAATTAAAAGAAGACGGGAAGGCTGGTCGGCAGATTATGGACTTTGTGCCGTTTATGGCGAGTCAGACAATCTGCGTTTGGTTGAAATCTGATACGTCATTTGGGTGCGGCTGAGCCTTCTTAGGCGTATGTGAAGAACCCCCGGCCGAGCCGGGGCCGATTGTCGGAATCACGCCGTATTATGTCAGCGGGGATAGGCAAATGTCGGTTTTGTAACGGATCGGTTGGCCGGGAGACATCTGTGAGGATCTTTCCGGACGGTTCGTATTTTTTTGGGGGAAAAAAGCCTTTTATCCGCGGCGGCGTTTGCCGCTTGGACTTCGGGAGAACGGGAAAAACATCGTTTGCCGGCTGCCCGCTAATGATAGAAATAAAGAAAACGTGCAATAAACGGTTGCATTTTGGCGGCGGACGTGTTATAAAAATACCGTCGCTGTTTTCAGCGGCGTTATTATTCAAGCCCAGGGGAATCGAATCCCTCACTAAGAAACATAGCCAAGTGTTTGTGGCGAAAGTTGGCGCTCTTCTGCAAGGAGGAGTGCCACGAATAAGGCATGCCAAATAAGTGGCTGCATCTTAGTGTGTATTCGAAGCTCCTCCACCTTAAAGCATTTTGCCAAGGTGGAGTTTTTTTGTAATACCGGTCGTCGGTGCGCCCGCAGACAGGCCAAATAAGCGGCTGCACCTCGTCGTGTATTCGAAGCTCCTCCGCCTTGCCGGAAGCGGTATTTTTTTTTAATCAAAAAACACCGCGTTTTTTAAGGGGAAATTAACCAAAACCGATTTATGCTTAACTTGGTTTTTTAAGCATAAACCGTTTATTATTATAAAACTGTCGGGAGTTCCATCCCACATAGTGTGATAACAATGGTCATACAGACCCGTTGTGTTTCTTTTCCTCGAAAGCAGGGAAGGAGTACAACGAACTAAGCTTCATTGGACTCGCAAGAGCTTCTTTTGAGGACGAATAAGTGTTGCTGACTATGTAGTATGGAAAACTCCTTCCTTCTTTCGGGGACCCGAAAGGAGGAGATTTTTTTTTCATTCATTTTTATCAGGAAACAGAGTTATGCTTAAATCTCCCCAAAAATCTTCCGCCAAAACCGTCAAATCCATAAAAGCCTCGCGCGGCCGGCTGGCCGACGGACAGCCCAACCCGGTTGACGTTCATGTCGGTATGCGTCTTTTGCTCCGCCGAAAACGGTTGAATTACAGTCAGGGACGGGTGGCCGGCATGCTGGGGCTGACTTTTCAGCAGATACAGAAATATGAGCGCGGCGCCACCTGGATCGGCGCTTCCCGGTTGTGGGACTTTTCCCGCATTTTCAGGGTGCCGGTCGAATATTTCTTTCAGGGCATGGATGAAGACGCGATCAATCATTCGCCGCTGATGAATTTTCATACCGTTGAGGAAGTGCAGAAAATGGCGGGAAGTTTTTTCCCGGCGGTTGATCCGATGCTGAGCAACGAAAACATCCGTCTGATCAATGCCGTAGACAATCCGAAAATTGCCAGACTGGCCTGTGAGCTGATCAACGAAATAAAACAAAGCTGCCGTTACGGGCAGACGGAGGAAGAGGCTGCCGGCCGGAAAAGGGAACGCGGACAAGGTGCGGCCAAAGGCGCAGAGAAGGTTTGCCGCGGTTCATAACGGCGGCGGCAAAGACGGAACGCCGCGGCGCAAGACCCCGGCAGGGCGGAAACAACGATTTTTGCCCACGGTAAGCGTTCGGCGGCGGTTTAAAGCCTTGCTGGGTGCCGTCCGCTTTCTTGCGCCGGTTATTGTTTGCGGGGCAACGATCGGTTTTGTGTTTAAAACCGATAAAACAGGCTGATTTTGAGGCAGAGTTTGTGAAGTTGTGTTTTGTTACAAAAAGAAAGGAACTGTGCCTGATTAACAAAAAAACTTAACCGCTCGGCAAAAGGCCGGGGACGGCTGAACTTTTCCTGACTGTTGGCGGAGGAGCAAAACGATGACGGATGATAAGCAGACAAAAACCGAAAAAATCCGGGGCGTTTTGCTTGAAGATTTTATAATTTTTGCGTCTATGTTTTAATGGTGCATTGGTACCTGCGGAACATTGGGAGGATACCTTTTTTTTGTGTTTCGTCTTGGTATGTGAGAGGCGTGTGCCCGCATCGGCCGGCACGGTTTTAGAAAAAAATTGACTTTTGTCCAAAAAGGTGACAAAGTACATGGTATGTGAAACAATTATTAAGCTTAATTATATGGAAAAAATTTTATTATCCTGTCCGTTGCTTTATCTTAACGGCACGGTGACCAACGAATTGCTGAAAGGCGAAAAAGTTATTGCCATCGTGGTTGAAAATACGCTGATGAGTTTGAAAAATCAAATTCGCATGTCGTATCGCGGCGCAGAACGGGAATGTGAAAATCTGACTTTTGCCGACGGACACTACGGTTATCTTTCTTTGAAAAAAGAGTTTGAACTGTGGGTGTCGCATCGGGAGGAAATCAACCGGACCGTGGAAGTTTTGCGCGAAAACGGCGTCAATGCCGATTTTCTGCTGGCGGGCACGGTTTACTGGACGGCGGGCGGCGACAAGTTTTATGCGCCTGTCGTTAACGCTTCTTCCGGCTATACGCTGGTGCAGGACAAAGGAAGTTCTTATGTTTCGCGGGCAGCGGTCGGCAAATAAACGAAATCACTTTTAAATGTTTTGCTTATGGATATTATTGAATTTGAAAAAGCTTACGCGGAACTCATTGCCCGGGGCATTGATCCGTCGGAATTCGGCCGTTGGCTGATATCGTTTGACGAAAGGCATCCCTATGCGCCGGCGGTTTCCCCGCTGCGGCCGCTGCCGGAATTCGTTTATGTTTACGAAGGTTTTGAAGACAAACGGTTTTACCGCGACGTCGAGCTTTCCGGGATCAGGATTGCAGACGGGCTGACGCTCAGTACCAACATGCAGTTGTGCGGCTGCGATGCTCTTTGTGCCGCGGAATATGCGCGCGAATGCGGAGAGCTGCTGCCGGCGTACGACGAGTTGATGCTGACGGTTTCGCTGCTGCCGAAGCTTAATGCCGTGCTGCAAGCCGGCGGTCTGTCACCGGTTCCGGTAACGCGGCCGTTCTGGTGCCGGCAGGGCGACAGCTTTGAACTGATCGGTTTGTGCAACGGCAAACCCTGGCGCGAATCGCCCGGAAACGGCGGCGTATTGCTGAAGTTTCCTTAAAACGGACGCGGCAGACAGAAATTTTAAAAAAAAGCGTGTCGGAGGAATCCGGCCGCTTTTTTTGTTTTTCGGGCGTTGACAAGGGCCAAGAAAAAACCCGCATCGTTTGATGCGGGATTTTTGCATTAACCCTTAAAAAAATTACTTTTTCAGGATGGATTTGCCGGCGAACAGAGCAACGTCGCCCAGTTCTTCTTCAATACGAATCAGCTGATTGTATTTGGCCATACGGTCGGTTCTCGACATGGAGCCGGTTTTGATCTGGCCGCAGTTGGTGGCAACCGCAATGTCGGCAATGGTGGTGTCTTCGGTTTCGCCCGAGCGGTGGGACAAAACGGCGGTGTATTTGTTGCGCTGGGCAAGGTCAACCGCTTTCAGGGTTTCGCTCAGCGAGCCGATCTGGTTGACTTTGACCAGAATCGAGTTGGCAACGCCTTTTTCAATACCCATGGCCAGACGTTTCGGGTTGGTAACGAAGAGGTCGTCGCCAACCAGCTGAACTTTGTCACCGATGGCGTCGGTCAGCATTTTCCAGCCTTCCCAGTCATCTTCGGCCATGCCGTCTTCAATTGAGAAAATCGGGAACTTTTCGCACAAGCCTTTGTAGAATTCAACCATTTCGGCGCTGGTGTAGGATTTGCCTTCGCCGGTCATTTCATATTTGCCGTCTTTGTAGAATTCGGAAGAAGCGGCGTCAATCGCCAGGACGACGTCTTCGCCCGGTTTGTAGCCGGCGTCTTTGATCGAATCGACGATGAAGGTAAGAGCTTCTTCGGCCGATTTCAGATTGGGAGCAAAACCGCCTTCGTCACCGACGTTGGTGTTGTGGCCGGCTGCTTTCAGGTTCTTTTTCAGAGTGTGGAAAATTTCCGCGCCCCAGCGGATCGCTTCCTTGACCGAATCCGCGCCGACCGGCATAATCATGAATTCCTGAATGTCGATCGGGTTGTCGGCATGCTGGCCGCCGTTGACGATGTTCATCATCGGAACCGGCAGAGTGCGGGCCATGGTGCCGCCGAGGTAACGGTAGAGCGGAAGCCCGGCTTCTTCGGCCTGAGCCTTGGCAACGGCGAGGGATACCGCCAGAATGGCGTTGGCGCCGAGCTTGCCTTTGTTTTCGGTGCCGTCGAGGTCGATCATGGTCTGGTCGATTTCGATCTGGTCTTCGGCATCCAGGCCGGCCAGGGCGTCGTAAATTTTGTCGTTGACGTTTTCAACCGCTTTCAGAACGCCTTTGCCGCCGTAACGTTTTTTGTTGCCGTCACGGAGCTCTACGGCTTCATGCACGCCGGTCGACGCGCCGGAAGGAACCGCCGCGCGGCCGAAAGCGCCGCTTTGCAGGACAACTTCCGCTTCAACCGTCGGATTGCCGCGGGAGTCAAGAATCTCGCGGGCATGAATATCAACAATTGCACTCATTTTTTTCTCCTAAATTAAATTATCAAAACTGCCTTTAACTTTGACTATTTTCGTTTGTTTGTCAAGTGTGTGCATGAAGTCGTTGCAGAATTCTTAAAAAATAATTGCAAAAGCGGGGCGCTCGGGTAATACTTAAAAACAAGGTTATCAACAGGGAGGTTCTGATGTTTTCGGAAAAATGGCATTACCGCTTTATGGAAGTGGCGAGGCTGATCGCCACCTGGTCGAAGGACCCCAACACCAAAACCGGCGCGATCGTGGTCGGGCCGGACCGGGAAATCCGTGCCACCGGTTATAACGGACTGGTGCGCGGCGTCAACGACGACATTCCGGAACGGATGGAGCGCCCGACCAAATACGATTTTTTCGAACACGCGGAAAGAAATGCGGTTTACAACGCGTGTCTGACCGGTACCTCTCTTAAAGGTTGTGTTCTCTATGCCACTCATCCGCCCTGCACCGATTGCGCGCGGGCAATCATACAGGCCGGGATCAAGATGGTGGTGACCAACCGGCTGCCGGAAGATCCGAACGCGCCGGCCGGCGGCTGGCGTGACAAGCTGGTCTATTCCGAGCAGATGTTTAAGGAAGCAGGGGTCGAGTATAAGATTCTTGACTAAAAACCGCGCGGCTCCTCTTTAAATGTAAATCCGACTGATTATATGATGCTAAATTGACGCTGTCTTAAAGTTTTACCTCCGCGGCAGCTGCCGTGCGGGCCGAAGATGGCGAATCTGTACAGTTGGAGAAAGTTGTATGAAAGTTTTAATCGCAGACGAACATGCGTTGTTCCGGGACGGTCTGGGGCTGCTGATCGAGCAGCTGGACGGGTCGGCGACGATACTGCAGGCTTCAAATTTTGCCCAGGCGCTGAAAATTCTTGACACCGAGCACAAGTTCGACCTGATCATTATAGACCTTGACATGCAGGATATGGTTTGGGAAAAGGGGTTTGACGCCATCCGCGCCAAAGCCGGAGACGCCAGGCTGGTGGTCATTTCCGCTTCCGAAAACGTGCATAACATCAGGGAAAGTCTGGAAAAAGGCGCCAGCGGCTATATTACCAAGCGGGCGGAAACCAAAATATTAAGCAACGCGCTGAAACTGATTTTGGACGGCGGCACCTATATTCCGCCGGTGATGCTCGGCAAAAATCTGGACGATACGCCGGCCAAAGGCAAGGGCAAGATGCTGACCAACCGGCAGTCGCAGGTGCTGGGGCTGGTTGCCAAAGGCATGTCAAACAAGCAGATCGCTTATGAAATGGGCGTGTCTGAGGCAACCGTCAAGCTGCATATCAACGCCCTTTTGCGCGCGATCGGCGCAACCAATCGTACTCAGGCGGTGATCATCGCGCAGAAAATGGGGCTGATCTGATTTTTGCGGATAAATTCCGGATGTTTTTTTTATACTTTTCGCGCCGGCCTTCGGGTCGGTTTTTTGTTTGTGCGAAAAAGCCGTCCGATGTTTGCCGCAGCGGTTTTCTTATCTACCTTCGGTTTGTTTTTCAACTGAAGTTTTACCGTTATTCGGGAATAAACGCGTTTTTTTGAAAATAACGCGTTTGACGGTCACAACGGGAACTTTCTAACTTATTGATAAAAATAAGTTTTTTGTTTCGTCCCGAAGAAGAGTGCGGTGTTTCCGGACACTTATGTGTTTTTTTCTATTCTATTGATTTTGCGTATTGTTTTTCGTTTTTGGACTGTTGCGAAAAAAGGTACGTTAAATTGCAGCGAAAATCAACCCCAAAAATCAAAGGGAAATCTATAAAAGTATCTATAACGAAATAACGTACAATACTTTACAGCACCTGTAGTAATCAGTCTTGATAAAAGGGGAAAAGTCATGAGAATATTATATAAAACCATGTGGTTGTGCCTGCTGGCCGTGTGTTTATGCACGCTTGCGGCAACACCGGTTTCGGCCAAAGTCTGCTTCGTCGGCGAGGAAAATTGTACCGGCGGCGGCAGTTTTGATCACTATAAAGATCCGGCCGAAGACGGAAATTTATGTACACAGGAAGGATATGTAAAGAGATCAGAGTGTACTTCTGATCCTTCAAAACGTATTGTTGAATATTGTCCATACAACTCCGGCTATGTTAAATGCTGTGGTGCGGAGTTTGCTTATGATTCTTGTGTCTATCCTCTGTTGGTAAAAGACAGGTGTGTGAATAAGTTTAAATGTCAATGCGATCCGGAAAAGTATCCGTATACGGCGCAAGCGTGTCGTGATCTCAATATAAACAGCCGTGCCGCCGGTGCTTCCTGTGCTCAGGTAGAGGGGTTCAATACGGCGCTCGGGGGAACGACGACCGAAATTTATTATACTGAATGTAAATGCGACGAAGCTCTTTATCCATATACGGATGAAGACTGTGCCAATGACGGCGGTGTTTCAAATGGAGAAATGTGTCGCGGCAGCGACGGTGTTTCCCGTTATCCGTATTGTATTTGTGACAGAACCAAATATCCTTATACAAGTTCCGGATGTGATAATGAGGAAAACGGCGATTTTGGCGCTGATGACAGTCAGGGACATTGTATTCAGGGTGGTATTTATTATTTCCATGCCTGCCGTCGCTGCGATAATTATCCGGCGACCTCTCTGGCTAATGTTGACGGCGGTAAGGGAGTCGGGTATGAGGAATGTCCGAATGCGCCGACTAAGAGATGGAAAATTTTAAAATGTAAATATGGTTGGAAACCCGGTGCCAATGGCGGAAATTGTACGCCGATGACTTGTGATGAAACAGTAAAGGCCTGGATTAATGATCCGTCTTATCCAAGCCGCAAAACGACTTACAAAATTTTGAATAAAGCATCTATGTCGGCATCGTCAAGTCACAGTACTTATGTGATTACCGAAGAAATTAGTCCGACTTATATTTACCGCGGTAAGACTTATTATAGTGGCGGTGATTTCGGACAGAGGGTGAGTGACAGCATGATACAGACGCGTTGCAATACCCGGCCGATATTGAATTGGAGATACTCCAGTTTTGACGGCAGCGGAGATTCTACGGTTTTTTATGGCGTAAACTTGAAGTTTACGGGCAGCAGCGCAAGCACTTCGAGTTCCGATACGTTCTATTGTTATAACTGCAGTATCAGCGGAAGCAATGTTACTTTTAACGGAACGACAACGTTGGCTAAAGGAAGCTATTATAACGCGGCTTCGGATTCGTCCATGAATGTTAACGTCAGCGGAAAGCTTACTATCAAGGGACAGTATACTTCAACCGGTTATAATTATACGGGTGGAAATATTATCGTTGATAATACAGCTGAAAGAAAAGTGTTGTTTGATTTGCAACAACCTGACGGTACCCGTGGCATGTTTAAGCCGACGACAATGACTGTGCTGGGGCTTGCAGCTATGAAAAACGCTGAAGCAACCGTTGCAAATACTTGTATCGGCACAACTTGCAACGGTACCTCCAATGCCTCCGGCGTGACTTATATATCAAACGGTCATTACAGCAGTTTGACCTTGTATAATACAAACTACTATTTGTACGAGTGGGCCAATAACCGGTCGAATAACTTGCACATGAGTTCAGGTACAATGTTTGGCGGTGATGCCAGCGGCAAGATTATTTTCCAGAGCAACACCCGTTACATGGTCGGTTTTGCCAGACTGTACAGATATTGCGGCGATTGTCCCGATACGGCTTATCCTTACCTGACTTCAAGCGGATCCTGGAGAACCAGAAAGTGGTATGAAGGCGGCGGACGTTGCGGACCTTACTGTGCCAAAACTTCCAATAAAGGAGATCGACCGGATGATATCATGTGTATGATTACCGGAACCGGAATTAAAACCCATCGTGCGGGTGGGCGTACACATCCTGATTGCCGCTGGTTCGATAAGGGGAATGACGTACAGAAGGAATATTTCCAATTCTATAATATATAATATTTAATCCCCGCCCGTACCGGATATGCAATATGATCCGGCAGCACAATCCCCTTTAGGGCGGGGCCCTCTGATACGGGGCGGGGAGGAAGGTTTGAAGGCTAAAGCTTTTCTCCCCGCGGATCCCGGATCTTTTGCTTAAATGTCTGCCGGACGAAAAACGGCAAAGTTTCAAACAAGAATTATTATCTGCAACTATTTAATTTATCTTA
>ERZ773225.1173-NODE-1173-length-33299-cov-4.397154_pt1 | contig 33299 bp, 70 predicted proteins | sample MGYA00580993_ERZ773225 | MGnify/ENA primary metagenome ERZ773225 (study PRJEB29015, sample SAMEA2737748) | human gut metagenome | biome: human gut; feature: human-associated habitat; material: faeces | place: China | collected 2012 ...
GTGTTTTATATAAAGAACCGTATATAATATTTTCATCATCGAAATAAGATACTTTGAAGCGTGGTAATTCACTCTTACGTCTACCGCTAAATGCAGCTAATGCTAAAATACAAGCCTTATCATACTTACCTTTTTCAACCCAATAATCAAGCATTCCCTGTACTTGCTCATCAGATAACACAGTTTTGGTGAATACTTTCTCATTTGCAGGATTTTCAATTTTGCGTATAATCGGTTTAAAATTCTCATACTCATCATCCAATATGGCTTCTACATAATTTGAAAGCGATGATAGAGTAGATTTTACTCTACGCATTCTAGCTGGCGACCACTTATATTCAGTAAGACAAAAACTCTGATAACGAGCAATATCCCTCTTAGACAAATCAATAAAAAATTTGTTGTCACAATGCTGAAGTAAATAAACCCAGAAAATGTAAAGGTCACGCCTGTACGCATTGATTGTATTTGGTGATCTATCAACTGAACGAAGATAATCCAAAAAGTCATTTCCTAACTCTATATTCTCTTTATTACACTGAGCCAATAACTCATCAGTAACAATATTATTGTGTTGTATTTTTCTACCCATTAAATCTCACTTCCTTTCAAATAAAAAGAAGTGATATAGTAATAATTACTAAGCCACTTCTTTCAAATCTTCTATATGATTGAATAACTCCGATTTGTCCCATTTCATAAATCCCACAATCAGCTATGACACCAATCATGAGTACATATATTTATTCTCTGTTTTCATTCACAGAAACACAGAAAATTGACTTTAATAGGATTCGAACCTATATCCATTCCGTCAGTGGCTTTCACACTGGTGTCTGCGGTTTTACCTTGGATGCTTTAACCATTAAGCTATAAAGTCATACAAAAAGAGTGTGTAGCATACACCACACACTCCAAGTTCAAATGTTATTTGGAATCAGCAAATTTGTCTCTTAAACACTTACACACTGATTCTTCTATAACATATGTTATAATCTAAAATCCAAAAGCCTTTAACATCTTCTGAATATCTTCATGACTTAACTCATCGCTAGAGTAGTAAGAATAACTCATATAAGAGTCGCCATCTGATCTACTAGCGGTAAATCCGTGAGCATTTCCATCTTCGTCTTCAGAAGTATGTAAATAAGTATCATCATGACAATTACAGTTTTCACAATCACCATCGCAGTTATCTTCCTGACTAAACAGAATAACTTCTTTATCCTCGTTTACACAGTAATCAATGATATTCTGCTCGATATCACCATCCATATCAATATACAAAATATCTGTATTATCAATAATTTTAAACTCTTCAATAGGAAGCACAGTTACATATCCGTCATTATCTACAGATACAAGATATTCATTCGTATTTAAACGATCAACAAGATCAATCTCTTTAACACTTGTATCATCAAAATCGAGTAAATTCCCCATAATGTATTCTGCGAATTCTTTATTTACAATTATGCCAACAGTTTTATCAGTGTGATAAATGCGAGAAATATAAATATCAATAATATCCTCAACCTTATCATTGAGATCTAACATATCAATTGCTTCATATTTATTTTCTTTTCTATTCAAATTAAACACCACCAATCAAATTAAGCATTCTTTACTGCGTCTTTAAATGCTTTACCAGCTTTGAACTTCGGTGCTTTAGAAGCCGGGATCTCCATGTCTTCTCCTGTCTGCGGGTTTCTACCCATACGAGCAGCACGTTCAGTAGTCTCAAATGTACCAAATCCTACAATAGATACTTTATCACCAGCAACAACAGCATCCTGAATTGCTTTAATTGTTGCGTCTACAAAAATCGCTGTATCTTTTGCAGTTACTCCCTCTAATGTCTCTGATACTGTATCTTTAACTACTTTTACTAAATCTGTCTTGTTCATTTTAAATTTCTCCTTTATTTTCCATAATATTTTTGTAATATAAAAGAGGGTAGCATCCATATAAGGTACGCTCCCTCTGATAGTGGCTTCGTCAGCCAAAAAATAATATATTAATTGTAGCTGTGAATATCTGCTTCCACAATTACTCCAAACTGAGCCGAACAGTGGACTACAATTGTTATTTAATTTAATTAAGTTGTATGTCATATAAGCAAATCAATCCATTATCACCAATAACAGAAACTGTTTGTTCAGGGCGATTTACCTTTCTAATTGATAATGCAAATTGATCACTGTCAGACACGCACCCAGACTCAATTACTTTTGTGTCATAAACCGTAGTTAAACCATTAGTATGTCTGTGTCCAAGCAATACAATGTCTGGCTTAATATTGAACATCATTGTAAAATTCTGTACAACATTACTTGGCGAATCTTTATGACCATGAGCAGCAAAAATATTATTACCACGAATATTAAACATGGCAATTTCTGGCTCAATATTGTTGCTACAAATAGTAATATTCTCAAAATTCTGCATTCTTGCTTTTAAATAGAACGGCAAGAGTATGTCCATATTTTCGCCATCTAAAGCTTCTTCCTTCTTAGGCGAAATCCTAGAATGATTACCAGGAGTTGTATATACATAGATATGATTAAAGTGATTTGCCATGCGAGAGAGCATAGCAGAAATCAGTTCTGAAACATATTTAAACTGTTCCATTAAGTCCATATTGTTCTGTAATCGAAGATTATTATGAATAATTCCACTAAGAATCTCGCCAATTACAAGATAACAGTTTTCAGATTGATGCATTCCACGTATATCAAGAATATCAGAAGTAAACTTTTCAATTCGTTGTTTTAAAATATCTGAATCAAAATCATTTTTCCAATTATGTATCTCAATTCCAGTATGAATATCTGTTAAATGCGCAAGTAAATCTGTTGAACTGTTAAATAACGTATAATGTACGGGAATATTCATTGGTTCAACATTTTCGCAAATAATTCTTTTAACCATATCAGCATATGATTCTTTACGAGCTTCCTGCCTAATGAGTTTATTATATTCAACTCTAGCATCAGATAGTTTTATTTTCTCTCGTCTTAGTTCTTGAATTTTTACATCCAATTCACTATTCTCAGACACATTCTGATTTAATCCAGCCTTATACTTTTCATACTCACTTCTCATCTTACCTCCAAATGGAGTAGAAGAGGACTTACGAATAGTATCTGAGTTACAATTAATTCCATATTTATCCTTGATTTCTGACCAATCGTAGTCATTTTCACCATCAATTTTTGAATCAATATCTGTGATAATCTTGTCATATGTTTCAAGAGTTAGTCCATATTTTGAAAGTTCTTCTTTGAATTTTTCAATATTAAACAATCATTCACCTACTCTCTATTACTCTTCATCAGACGGAACATCCAGCTCCTCATCTGTTTTTAATGCAACAGCAAAATCAATTACCTGATTCTTAAACGAAGTAAGCAGATCAGCTACCTTTATTTCCTGCTCCATATCATTCTCATCTGTATAGGTAATAGTAGTACAATCCTCCGAGAGTGTACCTGCCTTTACTGTTAATTTGTCTGTAGTTGTTCTTGTGAACTTTAATTTGCTAGCTGCCATTTTTAATCTCCTTTTTTCTCCAATAAAATAGGAGAGCAGTGCGCCCTCCTTAAATAATTTCATCAATTGTACAATCTTTACCAACAATATAATCACAAACATCAACTGATTTAGCTTCTTCTGGATAAAAATACCATTCAACACGATATTTCTCATCATAAAGCTTCTCATCAATTTTTGTCTGTGCAATAATATAATTTTTTGTATGCACTTCAACTTGTCCTGCCTCGAAATCAACACGATCTTTCATTTTAGCAGTAGAATCCCATGCAAAACTTGAGCCATCATGCATGAGGAAAGTTGAATTTGGCATAGCAAAACGTTTCTTACCCGAAATAAAAATTAAGAATCCCATTGAATAACAATATCCCTGATTTATTGTATAGACAGGTGTTTTACTTGTCATTATTGCATCAATTAATGCGTACCCATCGGGAACTGAGCCTCCATTTGTATTCACATACAATAAAATCGGTTTTCTGCTTTCAACTGGAATATCTTTATCTTCCCGATTATAACGTAAAATATGATATACAATAGTATCAATAACATCCGAATCAATAACATCATTGATAAAAAGCCTTCTGTTTTCAAGGTCGTCAGCTTCAAACTGTTCACCTTGATAAAGCATCATACTTGTTTTAATATCTTTCATAGGCATTTAGCCTCCAATTTCATAATATTTCTCTATAATGAGATTTTTGTACCGTTATTAACAGCAACAACCTTTGTAGATTTAAGACAATCAGATATTGCATCTTCTAAATCATGTTTAAACTCAATTTTATTTGAATCACCATGAACTAAATAAATCTTTTCACAATTTATAGATTTGTAATAATTAATCATATCTTGTCGTTGCATATGGCTAGAAAATGACTTTAAATCGTAAATCTGTGCTTTATTCTTAAAAGGTTTACCATTAATATTAATTGTTTTGTTGTCTTTTCCGTGTTTTATTTTCCATGCTAATGTATCTTCGCCAGAATATCCCATAAATAAAATACAATCAGATTCTCTTGGTAAAATACTCTGAGTCCACTTAATTGATCTCCCTGCTGTCAACATTCCTGAACTACTAAGAATAACTTTTGAACCTTTATCAGCAATTGCAGCTTTACTATTTTCGGGTTGGATAATTCTCTGTACATTCTTCCATGACATCATTTCATCGAATAATTCTTTTTTATCACCTTCAAGAATAGAAGAGTAACAATCTAACAATCTATTCGCTAATGGACTATCAATTAAAATTGGTACTTTAAAATTTTCATCTTTTCCAAATAAGGAATATAAAATCCATAAGATATATGGAGTTCTGTCAAGTGAAAATGACGGAATAAGAACTCTTGCATTATTGTCAACACAATATTGTTCTATAACAGATTTGATTTTTTCTATATCTTTTTTATATGTTTCTTTCGTACATTGTCTGTCTTTGCTACAGTAAGTGCATTCCATTATTGCAATATTTGCTGAAAATATAGGTTTAAAATCTTCAACAAAAACTCTTGTATCTTGTGTGGCAATATTACCGAGATCACTTGAAAACAGAATTTTTCTAGTATGTGAACCTCCGTTTATATATACTTCACATTGTTTGGATAGAAGAATATGTCCTGCATCAGTATATCTAATAGCAAGTTCATCAGATAAATTTACTATTTTATCAGAATCAATTTCTTGAACAAATTCAAGTGTTTTATATACAATATCTTCAGTATAAAATGGCTCATAATTTCTTTCATTTTTAAGATTTATGACTTCAATATCTCTGCAATTAATATATGAAGAATCAAGCCACATTTCTTTTAGAATCGAAGTTGAACCTTTAGGTACAATTATTTTTGCATTACATTTTCCACGAGCATATAATGTTGGAATCATGGCTATATGATCTGCGTGAAGATGTCCAATAATAATAAATTCGACTTCTTGTGGTCTTACTTTTTGGATATATTTCATATTGGCTCTGTAATTCTCAAGCACAGTATGATTGCCTTGAATCATTCCACACTCAAAAAGATAGCAATGTTCAGAAGTTTTTATTCGAGTACAACTACCAGTAACACCTTCAGCGTTACCTCCAATGATTTCTACTTTTACTTCATGTTTTTTCTTTGCGATGATTTTCACCGCCTTTCATTTTATTTTTGGCATATTACTTTACATACTTGTCTTCAATATAAATTTTATGAGCAGTAATAGAAACGCCAATATGTGCGTAATTTGTTTTTAAATAGTTATTGTCTCCAAGATTATTATGTTTGCCATAATTATATTTCTTGACATCATAATACCCACATGAATGAATGCCTTGCTCAGATTTGTTTCCTGTCTGATGACATATGCCAATAACACCACTAGAGATTAATTCATCTAAGTCTTTTTTACTAATAAGCTTAATATTTTTCACATCCTTTAATTTATTTCCTACAAAGTAGGATAGTAATGAGCGTGGAGGGATTTGAACCCATCGACACCGTGATTAAAAGTCAAGTGCTCTCCCAACTGAGCTACACACTCAAAAAGAATAATCGGCAACCATGCTGCAAGAATTGTAGTACAGTCACCGATCTATAAGAAGAGGAGTACAATATGAATATGTACCAATCTTAGAAATGATCTTTAGAATTGTTCTGTTTGAAAACGCCTTCGACTCAGGACGACCATAAGGGTTAAAGTCTCTATATCTTCCACAGAAATGCATGGTACAGTCTCGCTTGATGAACTTAACTGGTTTTATCACACATGCACAAGTTTTTCATATGACATCACATCAACTAACTTATAGCCATATGTTAGACGAAAATTACAATTATATATTCTCTGTTTTATCAGCCAAGAAAAGCTGATTTCATTGTTTTAATCAAAATATCCATTTAACTTTCTGTTGTAATAACGAGTTATTTTTGGTTTTGTCCAAATTTTTGACTCACATTGGATATTATCATACGTATGGATTTCTTTTTCTGGAATATACTTACATTCCAAGCTTAATCCATCTAAAATTTTTACCACTGTATTATCAGTGGGAGTAGTAGAAGATAGGTAGGCGAATATACATTTCTCTGCCCTTTTGAATACTTTACGGACTGTCGCTACATTTATATCTTCTTTCTCTGCGATTTCTTTAATAATCTTTTCCTGTGTAATTGTCAAAAATAATCATTCCTCCCAACTGCACGAATTCGTTTATAGAATAATATCTTAATTTATAAATTAGGCTTGTGCCTATACGATATGTTGTTCTCCATATAGGCACAAATGAAAACCCATATAAAATGGACTATTTAATTTTTTATAAATAATAAAAATCCATTCTTTATGGATGAATTTTTTATTGCTTGGTAATTCTAGTTGTGTGTTTTTGCCCAATATTCTCGTTTAATTCTTTTATTTTCTTCATGTTGACATTTTTTACATCTACAAGATTTAGTATCCTTTATATCAATCTCGATCCATTCACCACAATCAATACATTGAATTATTTTAGTCTTTTTCTTTTTAATATTTGGATTATTCTCTAAATTAATAACAACATACTGACCATAACAAAACCAAAATAGTTGTTTTCCACGTTTTTTCCCTTCATACAAATATTGCACAAGCATATCTGCAATCATTTCTTCCGAATATCCAAGTTCCGCAAATTGATTTCTAATAGAACAAGCTACATAATGAAGATTATCTATATATTCGTCTTTCATATTGACCATATAGCGATACTTTTTATTCAATTCGTCATACAAATCAGATACTTCTTTAGAACATACAATATCAGGATTTTTCATCATATCCTTATATTTTAATTCTCCAAGTTTCATACCTCTTGTATTAATTGATTTATTAGGAATACGAGAGTAGAGTTTATTTACAAAACTATCATTTCTATCATCGACTTGTGATTTTTCCTTATCTTTGGCGTATTCAAAAAATGCAGGAAGTTTCTGATTGGTAAACTCTTTAATTTCTTCGCCAATTGTTTCCGGAAACTCAGGCTTGTATAATGTCTTAGCGTAATCAATGACAAAATTATTCTGACAACATAAACGCTTAACGCAATTAGTTGCATGTTCTTTTTCCTCATCTGTTCCATTGATAAATACGTCATTATTCCAGATTTTTGAAATATTGTTACTATAAATACCGATGTTTCCACCTGTAAATGCCGCATTTAATCCTTCATAAATACTCTGATTATTCAAAATTCTTGGTTCAGCTTTACGCATATTATAATAAAGTGGTACAATGCCATTCATATTACGTTCTGCGATTCTTACAAAATCAGGATCAGCAATCACCAATGATTTATCTCCATCAACATCAAACTGAAGAATTTTACTGATCAGGTCATATGTACTTGTATATACCGCATTTGTTGTAAACCATTCTCTGATTTTATTAACTCGTTCCTCATATACTTTATTCGCCACATTGAAACGAATAGCATGTTCCTTGTAAAGATGAGGACTTCTTAGACAGTCAAGTTTATCATATTGTTTAAATAACCAACAAAATACCTCTTTGTCTGCCAACAATCCTTTAGGTGTATCAATGTGTCCAAACCAATACTCACAAGCTGCATAATAATCTGGAAGTAAGAAAGTATATTTTCCATTTACTTCAAGTTTTCCACTTCTATATTTTTTTAAAAGACTATTCTTTACTTCACGGATCACGTCTTTTGCATATGTATCATTAAGTAGAGCAGGATAAATCTTTACTGCTTTTTGAAAAGCTGTCATATTTGTATTATAAGGTGTAATTCCAAGGATATCTTTCATGGTATCAACAGAGTTACAGATGTTTGTGATTCGTTCCACAGACTTCTTTGTAAGTAAATCAATCTCTTCGTCTGTTACATTTGTGAGAGTTTGTAACATCTGATAATTGATTTTTGCATTTTTAATTCTGTCTTCCTCAGTGTTACATCTACCAGCTTGACAATGATATTGCTTAAAATATGTCTTATACTCATCCCATGAATCGTAAAACTTATACATCTTAAATTGACTTTTTGTGAAAATTATTCTAATATCTTCGGCAATTACATCATGGTCTTGCCCATAAATATCTGTGATAATAGGAGAGCAATTATTTACTTCAATAAACTTTTTAAAATCAAATACTCCCAATAAACCTTTTACCCAGGGGGCACGAAACATTGTGTTTTTCGTCATTACGCTTGGTAATATCATACCAGCTCCATCAGTATGAGTAATCGGAACAGTACCAGTTTTTCTCTCAATCGAATAATCAGTCTCATCAATAAAATCAAATTCTCCTGGCACATTCGTCTCAAAATCATCTACAACAATACATCTGTCTATATCAAAATCATTCCACTGGTCAGTAGCTGAATTCGCCAATGCCATATATGCAAGATGTTTATTTACATTGTTTCCACCCTTTGTGTTTATTTTATCAATAGTAAGACCACACATAACTGTCTTTTCAACTTCATTCCATACTGATTCTTTAATAAAAACAGCTTTTTTCTTACGAATTTGACCAGCAGAAGATGTAAAGTATCTGTATTTTTCGCCATTATATATAAATCCATAAAAAGATAAATCTTTAAACACATCAAAATAATAAACTTGAACTACAATAAGAATATCTGTTAGTTCGTCTTTTTTAATGCCGATAATACGTGTAAGGGAAGATTCAAACACTGAAATGATATTATTATCATTTAGTTCGTCTTTTCTTAACTCTCTTAATTCGATTTTTTTATTATATGGAATATTATGCGATTTGCAATACTCGATTTTATTCGATAGATTCTCTTTTTGAATTGTCTTATTTGATAAAAGATTCAGAAGTTTTTCTTTTGATAAATTTGCTTTCTCTCTTTTGTGTTTTATAATCAAACACCACTTCATATATTCTTTTACAGAATCATTTTCTTGTTCATAGTAGTCTTCAACGGTACAACGTTTCCAATCAGAGAAATCATCTTTGTTGTAACCTTGCGTTACGAGTTCTTCTTCTAATTTTGGAAGCATATTATTTACATAATTTCTTTCACGTCTGTATTTACAGTTCATTTCATGTAAGTATTTTTCATGATTGCTATAAAAATGACCTGTATCTACAGAATACATATTAATCTGTGTATCTAACATTTATACCCCCTTGTTTGTTTGCCATTTCAATAAATCTTTTTAACTCTGTGTTGATATATCTGTAATAATCTTCATAGCTCCACTTTTTAAAACATCTGAAAGGAACTTCCATACGATAAAGTGGGATATTATGTTTCTTACAATATTCATTTTTCTGAATATCTCGTTGTATTGCTTTTTGTCTTTGAATTTGTCTTGGTGAATTACCAAAATGATGATCTTTATGTTCCTCATCATCTATTTCGATGAGATAAACTAAAGAATTATCAGAATTTAGAATTGCAAAATCGAAACGTAATTTTTCATTATTATCACCCATTAAATCATCAAATGAGTATTGAATTTCAAAATTACAATGCATATTTATTAAATAATCATATACAACCTTTTCATTAAATCCCATATTACATATAGGACACCATCTACCTTTCTTTATATTGTTTGGCAGTATATCCCATATATAATTGTGTTTGTTGCATCGTACAGTCACATATTCACCTGCGCTTTTATATTCGCTAAGTAATTTTCCATCTTTTTCTTCACATAACTTAGTTAATTCGTTTTGAAAATCACCTGCACGACCTGAACAATATGGACACCAATGTTCGCCACTATATAATGCATCAGCAGTAGTAGTAAAAATCGAATGGTCTGGATTCACACATTTAAAATGATATATATCTTTTGCTCTTGTCCATTCTGTTTCTAAAACATTTCCACCACGTTCCTTACAGTATTTAACTAATCTGTCGTAATAAAACTGTTTATTTTTCTTATCAGCTTTCTTTACAGATTGCGATTTTCTTATAGATTGGCATTTCTTACATGGTAAAAAATATGGTTTGCAAATATTTTTAGCATTAATTGTTGTGTATGTATCTCCATGAATAGGGCAGTGATAAACAAGGTTAATAGGTTTTTCTGAACCCATATATTCTCCAAGTATATCAACTAATCCATGATGATAATCTTGTACTTTCTTCTCAAACCATTCTTGAGATTTTCTTAAATGTCCTATAATTCATTCCTCCTTCATAAAACTAATTATTATGTTTCACTTATATATTCTCCAAATGAAATTTCTATTTACTCCACAAAATACACATCTACATATTTCATACCTTTTAACTTGGCGATACGATATGAAGTAAATCCATCGTGCAGCACAAAATCTTTATCAATAACAATAGGAGAGTAGAAACGTCCAGTCTTTTCAAAATAAGTCATTCTATCATTCATTTTCCATATTCTAATGTAATCCCATCCGTCCTGTATGATAATGTCATCAAGTTTTACTTTATACACATATCCAGTTTTATAGTGCTTTCTAAATAATTTAAATATCCTCATATACTTATGACTCCTTATTGTCAAATTTTTGATCTTCAAAATGCTTATTCCCAAACTCAAAACATTTCACATAATATTCAAATCTCTCAATGTATTCATCGAAAAAATGTACTATTTGCAGCTTGCTCAATCATATTTCCAATATCATTCTGGATATTCTCTTTGTCACTTGTAATATACTGAGTATTTATTCCTTGACTTCCAATAGGTAGTCTGTCGCTAATATCAGAACGTCTTAACCACAGATTTACAGCATATTTGTTCATATGCTTGATAAATTTATAAGTACAATCAACAACATATCCTTTATACTGGTTTTCTGGTAACACAAATGAAATAGTAGTCCCTAAATAATTTCTTTTTAACATAATATTTTTCTCCTAGCACAAGCTTATCTTTCTAACCAAACTTCCCAATATCCATCACAATATTTTGTTTTTAAATCATTATAATGAAACTTAAGTAAATCCATAATTTGATAAATAAAATAGCAATAATCAACTTGTCCAGCTCTAATGTTTCTGAGCATATCATTAATAAAAGAGCAATATTCCTGCCAGTTAGTAGTGCCATGATATGTACCCATTGTTTCTTCGTTCCAATATCCTGTTTCTTTTGAATATTGCATATTCTGACCTAATTTTGTAATACCTGATACTGGTTTAACAAAGAGTCGTCTAATATTAAATTCTTTCTGCCACTTTTCATCAGTGAGAGTAGAAGATGGTCTACCATTCGTATTACCTATTAATCTCATTTCTCTAAGTTCCTCAAGTGTCATTGACTGATAATTTTTCATTTCTTTTTTCTGTCGCTCCTTTTCAATAATTGTTTTTTCGAGGTTATCTGCCTCTACATATTTATTTATTCTCTTTTTGTTTGGTGTTTCTGTAGAAAAATCATAAATATCAATTTCACCTGAAAATGTGTTATGGTTCTGTGTATAAATTTTTTCTTTTGACATATTTTAATAGTTCTCCTTTACTTTTAAAAAATAATTTGTTCATTGTAATCAGCTCCTTTGAGTGCTGCGTTTATTTGTTACATATGTTTATTCTCTGTTTTAGTTACGACTTATTGCCGTTTTTGATTTCTCCAAATGAGTCTACATTATAGATTTCCAACATCTTAGCAATAGCCCATTCAATTTCTTGCTCATATCCTTCTTTATTAAGCACATATATATTTGGTACATTTTGTGGTGGTTTCTTTGGATTAGGTTGAACACTACCAACTTCTTTTTTGATTAGGAGTGGTTCTTTGTCGCCAATAGAAGATGTGAGATATTGAATACATTGATTAATGGTATCTTTTGACATAGAGAGTTCTTTTGACATAGATTCTATACTTCGCCAAAAAGCTTCTGGTTTGATTTCGGGATTATACATAGTTTCTTCATTATCTTTATTTTTGGGGCGAATGAAAATATATGAATTAATATAAAGAAAAGCCATTAGTATATTCTCTTTATTGATGCTAGATTCATTCATCATAATAAAATCAAGCTGAGAAGATGTGATTTTTGAAAACTTGTCAACAGCATCAAAATTTTCAGGAATAATTTTAATCTCAATACCAGTATCATAAGTAATAGAATCAAGATCCTGTTGAACTTCAATCATTTTGTTGTTAATCATATATTCTAATACATCAAGAATTTCTTGGACTGCTTTTGGTCTACGTTTATGTGTTTTGTATCCATAGAAATTTAAAACCTTTCTAAGCGTAATCCAACTATAATCCTCATATGACCTATATTTATCAATAAGGATGTATGTAATATAGAATTTTCGACTAACTCCATATTTTGTTTTGATGTTCCCTTGAATATAATCATTTGGGAAGCGAGTAAAGTATTCTGTTTTCTGTTGCAATAAAAAATTCCTCCTTGTATGTGATATTTATTTATTCTCCATTTGAGATTAAGTGGACGATGAACTTACGAGCGTTCAGTAAAGTAGGTCTGAACCCCCACTTGTTTGTTTTATTTTTGAAATTGGTAGGGGTTGAAACCAACTTTGCCGAACTGAAAGAAGATATATAACATTATTAATAAGACAGACTATTCCGTTTGTATTTCGCTTACGCTACATACAAACTCCATAATTTTTTGGTTGATTGTTATTGGTTGGTTTAGATATATGGTGTTTTGAATTAATACTTTCATTTGGGTACATGTATGATGTACCTATAATTTTATTCTCCATCTGAAGTATTATTCTGTTCCAAATCAACATACTTCTCTGTGAAGATATTATCTACAAAAAATACTGGTAGCTTATCATGATACATTTTATAAATTTCTTCACCTGATATACTTATCCAAAAATTACTACCTATTTGTCTTTGTTTCTGCAATGTTTCAATCTCTTTCCGATATTTACTATTTTTAATTATTCCTCCAATTTTTCCACAGATAGTACAGTAACTGCATAATGATGTATGAATACGTTCTTTTTCTTCTTGAGTAAATGCATTACTTTTAAAATTCCATTTATATTGGATTAAACATTCTTCATAATGGTGTTTGTGCTTTGATTTTTTATTGGCTTTGGATATATTGCTTTCTCTCTGTTTAAGATATTTTGGTATCTCTATTTCATATTTGTTCATTTTGTTTTTTTATTCCTTTCTATGTTTGTGCTTATATATTCTCTGTTTGGAATTTTATTTTTGCGTATCCTTTTATTGGTAGTAATGGGATATGAGAGGGATTTATTATGTGGTTTTTACGTACCCCCTATGTATGGGGTTAAATTAAAGAAAATGAGTGTGATTTTCGATTTTAGATTGTTAGGTATGAATTTATCATTGAAGTGGTTTTGATTGAAATTTGAGTCGATTTCGTGCGATTTAGTCTAAAGATTGGGTATTGAAATTAGTTGGGTGAGTACTTAGTTATGATGTAAGAAATTAAATATGAGAGTTTTTATTTTTTGAATTAAATTTTGAATTAAATTTGGTCTGAGAATTTATATCACGATTATTGGATAATTTTTCATGAAAACTGGTTATCGGTGAAAATGCTTATATATAAGGAAGATTTTGAGATTGATGGTGTGATTTTAGTGTGATGGGATTTTGAAAATTAGGGGTTGAAGTGGATAAAAGGCTTGTAAAATAAGTGGATTGACGATATGGGGTACGATAAGTGGTTTGAATGATGAAATTTTGGATTTTGCTTGATTTTCTTGGGAATTTTGAGGTTGGAAATAAGGTTACATTTTAGAGTTAGTGTGTGGAATAACCAGCTATGCAGATGCTGCCAAAATGTGACTATCATTTTAGTTTTAAGTACCCCCATCATATAAAAACGATGGTTAATAGATATATATTGTCCATTGTTTTTACTATTACTTTTGAATGAATTGATGTAGTTTTTAAAACTATATGAGATGGTATTGATATTATTATCTGACATAGTTTAAAGCTATGTTTTATCGTTTATCATAGTTTTTAGCTATATCAAACAATTTATAATAAAATCATAAAAACGTGTTGACAATCATACAAACATATGATAAAGTGTAGACAAGTTAAGAACGAACAACACGAACAACTGACTAGAAAAAAGTTCTTGACAATCACAAGTTCTTGTGATAAGATAATCTCAACAAAACAAAGAAAAGCAACAAAGTGCTAAGGCTCGGCAAACTCACATAGTTGCAATCAAAAGTTTTTGTTGATAATCACATGAATGTGTGATATAATCCAAGTAACAAGTAAACAAGCACTAATAAGAAAGAAGGTTGACAAACTGATACCGATTTAACAATTTAATATGAATTAAAGCAAGCACCCACTAGCAGAACGGCAATTCTAACTAGTAGGTAACAAGCTAGGAAAGTTCCCAAAAACAATTCTAGCATATCTGCCTTAATTCCACAACAAAAACATAAACAGTTCTATTCATGTATAGGTACTGTTTGCAATTCCTAGAGTTGTAAGCAAAAGACTAGAAGTGCGTAGGGTTGCTAGTGGTTTTAATATCCAACGTTTCCACTATACAAAGCAGTCCCAAAAGGACGAATATAAAATGGTTATATGGTTTTACCTAGAAAAAACCTAGTCTGTCAGCTTATTACTTTGCGGACGAACCTACAATATTTTTGTAGGAATAGGGTAGTTCCCTTTAGTGGTATAGGGTTCACGTTCTTAGATTATTTTCTAGGAGTGGTCAACGATAGAACAAGCAACCGACACATAGATAAATAACTTACGCTAACAAATAAAAGCGTACTCTTATAAGGTTCAATTCAAAACTTACTTATAAGAAGAAATACATAAGAGACAGACACAAATACAAAGTGGCAGATAGTAGGGTAGCACCTACTATTCTTGATGTTGGGTAACTCCAACTCACATGACCGTTGTACCTCTGTGTTCTGTATAATTCAAGTTATACATAGTTAGAGGAGCAGATCAGCACTACCAGTCTGCTCTTTTATAGTGTGCATAACACTATGACAACAAATACAATAAAACCATGATAGCACCTATGCGTTAAATAGGAGAATAGGAGATATTATGAAAACATTATCAATCAATTTTTATGCAAAGAACATCACAGAAGAGTCTAAGTCTGAACTTATGACAGCAGTACAGCACGAGTCTTGCAATATGAATATTCAATTACTCGATGATACAATCGCTAAACTTGAGAAGAAGATTGCTAACGAGAACGGCAATTATTCAGCAGAAGAAGTACAAGCTTTCCAGGTACAATTAGATTCTGCAAATGAATCACGGACTAAGTTTGTGGAGACACAGACGGACACATTAGAAGTATACAATAAAGTTATTTCTACTATGTCACAAAAAAATGCTGACCACTTTGGCAACTCTGCTGATGTTGTAAGAACTGTACTTCGTGTACTTGGCTCATGGGATAACTCTAAACTTGTAAAGTATGCAATTATTCCTGCTTTTGAATCACCTGAACTTTATGAAGCTTTACAGGCAATTCATATTAACTCCAAAGCAGGGGATGACGGAAATCTTGTAGTAAGCAAAGAGGTAAAAGAAGCCTATAAAAAGGCAAGCGCAGAACTCGAAACAATCATCAAGAAAACTTTCTCTCTGCCTTTTGAAACTCCGTATACAGATAAGACAAGAGTGAAACTGACTGCAGAAGATAAGAAACTCTTGAACGATTGCTATATCAAAGGATTTTCTAACAAGTTTGATGTAGACGATGAAAAGGGAACTGTATCATTTAAAAAGCGTCAGATTAACACGCTTGTAAAGGCAAAAAAGAACCGCAAAACAGGTGAAATTACTTATGATTATAGCGGACTTGCAAGCACTATCAGCAACATTGTAATTAAGCATTATTTCGCATAATACAAAACAAAATGTATAGTACGAAAGGCAGAATTTCGGTTCTGCCTTTTAATAGTGTACATTTTAATAAAAGGAGAGTGAACGCAAATGAAAATGAAAATTAGACGAACACTTGGAAATGAACTTTACCACGGAAAGCAATTTCCGATCAATACAATTGTCTTGCGTAGTGAAAACGGAGTAGAGATTTTCTGCTCTGATTTTAGAATGAGAAAAGGCAAAATTACTGTGCTTATTCATATTCCAGGTAGAAAGAAATTTCTCAAAACTGAAATGCGTAATGAATATACAAAGGTAATGTATGACTATACGCAGCAATTCAAAGACGATTCAAAGCGTTTGAATTATAAGCAAATGATAGCACACGATCGAAAACGGAAATGCGGATCTAGTGGCGTGCGTTTAGGGAAATTCTGTGGTCAAGTAACTGACTATGAATGCACGAAAAATCCATTACATGATTTTAGAAGAGTGTATTGCTAATCACAAGATTTTGTGATAGAATGGAGGCGTATAAAATGGAGGTGAAGTAAATTGATAGTTTATTATAAATTGTCGAATATTTTAAAAGAACGTAATATGCAATGGAAAGACTTATGCGAAGCAGGCATTTCTGTAAACACACCAACAAAATTTTCGCAAAATAAAACTATGAATACGGAAATGATAGATAAAGTTTGTGCATTTCTTAAAGTTCAACCAGGAGATATTATGGAATGGGTGGACGAATCTGACCAAAAGGAAAGAGAAATACAAGCACAAATTGATGCGTTGCAAAAGCAACTAGCGGATGTAAGAGCAAGTAAATTCAACTAAATAACCAACGCACCCAAAGCACCCACGTAGATAAAACTACTAGGTGCTATTTTTATACCAAAAATTAAGGAGGCAAACACAAAATGTACATCTTTGAAGCAAAATACACAAACATGGACACAAACGAAGAACGCAAACAGTTAATCGAATTTGACGGAGATAACTTTTTTGACACAGAAAAAGAATGCTATATCTATGCAATGACAAAGGCATATGAAAATAAAAGGGTAAATGAATGCCTTGTTTCAGTAGAGTTTATAGCATGTTAAAGGAGGCAAGTCATGCCAAAAAAACAGAAATCAGTTCACAATGCCTATTGCGACTACGAAGCAGTAAAGGTAAAACAATCATTACGGATCTATTCAATAAAACCCAAACATAAAAATAAAAGCGGAATTAAAACGCACAATATGAGTAAAGCGATGTTAGCAAGAAAGTTAGCATCGCTTTTTTAATGCACAGAAGGGAGAATATAAGGATGGGAAAAGCAATTATGTTCCGTGCTTACAACGGAGTTGAAATCATAGACACTCGCCCAGAAGCTGAAATTTCATACTCAAATATGAAATATGCAGAGGAACTTGCGTCAAAGAGAAAACAAAGACAAAACAAAAACCACAAGAGCTTTGCGGAAATCTTATCTGCATTGCTTTAGATAAAATCAAGGAGGTAAAACATGGAAGGATATAACACGCCAGAAGGCTACAGAGGACTTGTAAAAGGTAAATATATGCTCTTTGCAAGCGAAACTGAATATTATGAATATATGTTAGAGAGGGAGGAAGTATGACTGAAAAACAGGTAAGGGAAATAAAATGCAACATTTGTGTGAATTGCGGTGACAGGATTTGTTGCCACGGAATGCAGAGTTGTAAAGATGCAAATGAATATATTCAGAAAGGGAAGTGAAACAAAATGAAATATATCACTTATGAAGAACCACTAAAAGGCAAAACATTCACAGAAAATCAGATGCATGAAGTTTATAGAGACTTAGCAGACAAAACAGAATATCCCGATTTTGAATGTTGGAAAACAGATATGGTTAAATCTGGTGTATTTGAAGAAGTTTAGTAACTAAACGGCAAGCGAAAGCAAGCCGTTATTTTTATGTAAAAAATTAAAACAAGAAAGGTTAAAAAGGTAAAAGTTATGTGTTATTCAAGAAAAGTAGAACCATCAGTAATTGAAAGAGAAATGCAGGAAGCACGGAATAAGGAAGAATTTACAGATAAGGTTGAAACAATCACAATTAAGCAGATTGTTGAAAATGCAAAAGTAAATTCACGGTTTGGCGACAAGATACTTGTCAATATCAATCCTTTACATATACATATTCCATCATGGCAAAGAATGTGTGATGTAGTTGCAGCAACGGAAATCGGAACAAAGTACAACAAATATAAATGGGAAGTACCGAAGCTGTTATATCTTAATGGAAAACTTTGGTGTGTAGATGGTATGCATCGAATTTATGGGGCTTTTAAAGGGAAAATCGAATCCGTTATTTGTGAGATTATTGAATGTTCAGAAAAGGAAGCAATTAAATTATTTCTTGGTCAAGGTATTGATAGACGTAAGATGTCTCAGGTTGACTATTACAGAGCTGCAATCGAGTATGGAGACGAAAATTATATTCAGTTAAAAGAAGTTTGTAATAATCATAATGTAGCTGTAAAGGGAGATCCAATTGAAAACCAGGTAGGCATCTTTACACCAATTAAAGACGGAATCAAGTCAATTCGTAAGAATGGAACGGAATTGCTTGATAAAATCATTACTCTAATTACTGATTTACAGTGGAACGGATATGCAGATACATATAATGGGAAAGCATATACTGCAAAGTATATCAGAGTGATGCATTCACTATATGCGTATTATGAAGGCAGAACAGAGCAAATGGAGAATATCTTAAAAGAGAAATGCATTGGTACAGAGTTTTTTGTTGAAAATATTATGAACTTGGAACAGTGTGCAGTATTTGATTATCTGTCTGAAATTATTAGATATGAAATGGAAAGTCCATTCACAGAGAAGAAACGCAAAACTGCAAAGAAAACATTAAAGTCAAAAGCAATGTAACAGAGAATAAACAATTAGAAAGCGAGTGATGAAAAATGAAACATCGGTAACAAAAAATATCAAAAAAGCAAACCAATATATACAACATATAAATACGAAGCGGGGATAACGGCTACACGGTCACATTATAATAAGGAAAGGATTGGTGTTAATGACATATAGAAGAACAAAACAGTTAAGAGAATTTGAACCAATTTTATATAGAAATGGTTATAGATTCGCACGGTGCAAAGGAAGTCATTTCATTTATATTAACAGGACTTCTCATAAAATAATCACAGTCAACAAGGACTTAAATAGAATGGTAAGAGAAAGACTTATTAAGGAAATGGAGTTTGGAAAATAATATGACAATTGAAGAATATGAGAACACAAAAAACGAATTAATAAATAATCTGGAATCAGAGCTTGAAAGATTAGCAGACGCTGTAAATGTTTCCTATGATAGTGAGGATGACATTGAAAACATCATTGATAAGGCAGAATGTGATTTAGAATTGATTAACTCACAGATATATGATGTTAAAAATGCTTTATCTGAATTACGCAAAATGAGAAATACGAGAATAGAAGAGTAGGGAGGTGTAAAAGATGAAATGGATAGAGTTATTACGGAAAGATAATTATGCATTATTACAAAGCGAAAGTGATACACAATATGCGGTTGTAAGTGGTTACGATCCTGCACAGCCAGAGAATCAGCAGTGGTCACACGGAACATATTTTACTTATTGGAATAATGCAAAGAGAAAGGCAGATTGCTTGCAAAATGCTTTAGATTGTTTCAGAAGTAGAACAGAAGAGAATTATGTAACCAAAGGACAAAAATATATTGAAATCTATAGATATGACTACATGGAAGGCACATTTAATGAAATTTTGCAATCATTAGATATAGATAATGATATGGTTGGTGATTCGTTTGGATGCTACTGCATTGTAGATGAAAATAGTTTGAAAAGTAAGGAGAAATAATTATGTCACGGAAAGCAGAAGAATATGTAGTGGGGATTTTATTTCCTTATGAAAATAGAACAGAAATCAAATATGTAACAAGTGTATCAAGTGAACATAAAGTTGCAAAATGGGAAGATGGAAAAGAGGCAATGACTTTTTCAAAAGTGTATGCAAAGGATCTTGCATTGGGATTAACATTAAACGGAAACCCTGCAATTGTAATGTTGAAAGAATCATATTTGCATTTGGAAAATCCTAAAATAGAAAGTGAGTGATTAATATGACAGTTGGAAAATTAAAAGCAATGTTAGAAGAATACAACGAAGATATGGAAATTATATTTCAGCCATCAGGAGATGCATATGGAGAGCGTATTGGACATGTTATTGAGAAAGGCAAGGGAATAGCTCCGTTTAGAGGTAATGACTATAAGGCGTTAATTCTTACTTCTGATGGACAATGCGGTGAAGTTTGCAACGAAGATGATTTAGATTTGTAAAAGATTGAGGTGATAGTATGCTAGATAAGCTAACAGACAAGCAGAGAGAAAAGATTGCTAATTTGTGCGAACAAATTAATTACATTTTCACAGAAGAAGACAATGGATTCACAGAAAATAATATTGATGAATATTATGGAAGTTCTCTTTATAAGGGAATTTCAAATGTTATGTATGAACTTGGGAAATGGTGCTAGAAATGGATTTTCTTCTGATTGGAGGTAAAGCAAATGAGAGATATAGATAGAGCAGTTGAATTATTAAAACCATTATTTACAGGGCTTGCAGAAGGCAGAAATGAAACTGTAGATATATATGCAGATGTATATAATGGAGAAGATTATATTACAGTAACAATCGACAAGGCAAAATATGAAATCAATGTAACTGCTGAAAATGTACGATCAATAGTGCAGTCGGTTGTAAATAGAGTTGCATTGAAGTTGTAGTAAACAGATATTTCAAGGTAAAAGGAGAATGAACAATGGTAAGAATTGGTAGTATTGGAATAAATTTGCAGGATGAAACAAAAGAAGTTTCATCCGAAAATAAAGTTTTGAGTTTTCATCTTTTTGGTCAGTGTCCAAAATGCAAAAGAGAAATAGAACTTGTAGAATCTATGAAAACAGATTCTTGTGAATGCGAAGATTCATATTCATTCACAGGTTGGAGATATAAATGTAAATGTGGTCATGTGGTGCAAATTCATGAAGATGCTTTTGATTCTGTCATTGATTCGTTTTATGAAGTTGGATTTGTAGAAGAAAACGCAGAGTAAATGGATATTTCATAAGAAAGGATGATAGAATCATGACGTACAGATTAGGTTGTTATAACACAGATGGAAGTTTAGAGTGTTTACGCACTGTAGATAATAAAGAGAGTGCAAAACTTGCGTACAAACATCTGAAAGAAGAATATCAGTGTACGATTTGGATAGAGAAGATTGAGTTTGTTGATCCAAAAGAGGAGTTTAAAGAAGCATAATAAATACGTGATTCTTATAGAAAGTGAGTAATTAAAATGAGAAATTGCAAGGCAGATTTTGAAGATACCTGTAAACTTATGCGTAAATATATAGAACAGAATAGACCACAATCGTTTGCATCTGTATGGGGAGTATTTGAAAAACAAAAGAAACGGTGTGAACTGAATAAAATTTCAATAGACGATGTATCAGATATTTATAACTATGCAAAGGTAGAACAGATTGAAAAATTCGGATTCTGAAATACGTGTTACATTAGAAAGGAGAAAAAATGGCAAGAACAAATTTTGATATTATTAGAGGTTTAATGATTGCAGATAATACTCTTGACTCTTGGATCTGCGAAACAGAGGCGGAAGAGAAAAGAGATTTAACAGCAGAAGAAGAAAACGCATATATCCAGAGTATTGTGGACATATGCAAAGCAATAATGCAGAGTTTGTCTTGCAGTTTGGTAGAAGCTTATAAAGAGATTTCGGAGTAAAGAAGTAAATGCGTGTTTCCTTGGATTAGAAAGGTGGGTAAATATATATGAACGGAATGCAAATTTGGGAAGTAAATGGAATTGATGACTTAGAAGGCACTTGTTTTGCACAGTGTTCTACTAAAGAAAAGGCAGAAAAGGCAATCCAAATTCTTGAAGAAAACGGTTTTGAAGATATGCTTGAGGTTGAACAAAGTAGCTTACGATTAGACCAGTTATTGATTGAAGATAAATTAATTCAACTGTAAAAATTCGTGTTCTCTTGGAATGGAGGTAAGAGAAGATGATTGTAAATGCTTATTTAAAAGTAACTCAAAAACAATGGGAAGACATTAAAGAGAAATATGTAGAACCGAATATGTATCATATTGTAAGCAGTTCAAAGCGAAAGTGCAAGCGTTGTGACGGATGCAGTGCGTATAATCCTTGTACAACTTATGAAGGATATTGTACAGAAGTAGAAGGATTAGTTGACAGAAATTCTACTTGCGAAAGTTGGCACTAAATATGTGTTTTATATGGAGGAGAAATTAAAATGAATGAATCATTATTAGCATTATTGAAAAAAGAGGATGGTCTTGTAAGAGATGTACGGTTAAATAAGGAAACTTATGAGATGTTGAGAGATAAAAATAAGCATCTTGCATCTGAATACATGGAAAAACTAGAAGAGTCTAAAGAGGTTCTTTTAGAGTGTCGAAAAGAAATCTCGCAGTATTTGGATTTTTTGGAGGTTTTAAAAGAGAACTAAATTCACATTTCATTAGAAAGGATGGTAGATATTATGAGATATTATGATATTCACGTAAATTATGACGGAACAAAAGAAGGAGCAGGTTATTCTATATTTGTTAAGACAAATGCAAGTAGTGAAGATGAAGTGTTACAATATGCCATTGATAACCATCTGTTTGAGGAAGATGGAGATGAAAAGTATGTTGATTATATTGACGAAGTAGAAGAAGAAGATTATCACGATGCAACAGGCAAATAAACTAAGATTTCTTAGGAAGGAGTGAAGACAAATGTTAAACGCAAATGATTCGCAGTTAAAACTTGAAAAATATCATGCAGACTGTGTAAAGTTTTGGAAAAGACAGAATGAAATTGACGAAAGAGAAGCCTATAAAAGAGCTTTGGAATACGATTTAATTGAAATTTACAAGGTAAATAATGGATGCTTACATGATCCATATTCGCCAAAAGGCGAAGAACTTGACAAAAATACAACGCTCAAATTTTTAAAATACAGATGTCAAGATTTGTATGGAAAAGATTGGGAAGAACATTGGGAAGAATACAATTTATAGTAAACGCAAAGGCAGTTAGGAGAATAAATACCTAGCTGCCTATTTTATTACAAGAATCGGAGAATTTCTTGATGATATGGAAGAAAACTGAAAAAAGCATTTGGCAACGAAGAATAAGAACCAAATGAAAGAGTACTTTCTTAGGAGGTAAAATAATATGAATGGATATGAATTTAAAAAAGAAATTGAAAGAATTTTTAAGGTAGCAAGAGAGATGTGTCCTAATGTAACAGATGATATGTTGGACACAAACGGAGCTATCTATTATATGAACGGAAACGATAGTACACCGTTTGATTGGAATTGCAATAACAGGTTGTGCGAGTTTTTAATCTTCCATAAAAATGAGATGGGCTTTATCAAGGTATTCGTAGATAGCGATAACACAATTGATGTGTGTATCTATGAAACAGATGATGCTATGAAGCCAACTTATAAGTTTACAGAGGAAATGGAAAAGGTAAAAGCAAATAGCTTTGCAAATCTCATGAATTACATTGCAGATTATAATGGATTGTATGACAAGCCAATTAATGAACTTGATTGGGATATTGATACTTCTGAATGTTACGACATTAGTGAAACAGAAGACGAAGAAGATGAATGGTAAATAAGAGAATAAAACAATACAACAAATAAGAAAAGGAGATTAAAATTATGAGAGTAAATGAAATTAAACAGACAAAGGAAGTTGTAGTAAGAACAGAGTATGTAGCAGAGGACGGTACAGTATTTAGAAATGAAGAAGAATGCAAGAAGTATGAGGAATCAGCACTTTTTGCAATCAGTAAAGAGTTGAAAAGGCTTGATAATAAGAAAAATGGAGCTTCTGAATATGACATTTATGATGAATGTTCTGGCGAATATCTGGTAGAGATTTTCAATGCAGAAACAGAAAGAGATATTGAGAATATCAGAAGATATGTATATCTTAAAGCTCTTTCAAATAGTTCATATGCGAGAAAGGAAGATGTTGATTTACCTAATATCACAGCAGGACATGAGGTAATTATCCATTGGAATTATGATGAAGATAGTTGTTGGACTATTGGAAATGGAAGTATTGATGCTTTCTGTGGTTATATTAGAGAGAATCTTATGAGCTTAATCACACCAAAAGAAGAGAAAGTAGATTAATACAGAGAATATATAGAGGCAGATGCAAATTTTTGTGTCTGTCTTTTGTGATGGAAGGAGGAGATGACTATGAGTATAAAATATCATCAGTACGGTTTAGGAAATGAATATGGAACAGACCATAAACTTACAGATAATTGGAATCCAGATAAGGATTATGGAAATGAATATGTAAAAGTGTATTTTAATATTGATACACCAACATATGATTACAGGAATGGTTGGAAAACAACAGAAGAAAGAGAAACGTGGGACAAAGAAGCAAGTAATCTTATTACTTCTTTTGGAATTATAGAAGATAGCGGATATAAAGTAAACAACGGAAAAGAAAAGTGTGCTTATTTGTATGCACATCCATATCAGATTAGTGGAGTTATTTTGAAAAATGATGTTAAGAAAGTTGCAGAAGCAATTAGTAATATGAAATTATCTTCTATCCGTTGGGTTGATTTACATGAGACGGTTTATAACATTTCAGATAACGAATATGAAGAATACCTTAACGGAAAGAAAGATCAAATTCGCAAAGAATTATTTGAAAAATCTGCAACAACAAGAACAAATAAATATTATGCAGCTTTTGATGTGGCAAGAAGTATTGCTAATATAGTAAGACTTAATCGTTTAGGATTAAATGATGGAAAGAACTATGGTAGTGGACAAACAGTTGAATATATATTAAAAGTTGCAGATAAAATGATCACAGAAGGTTATCTGAAGTCTTTTGAAAGAGACGGAGTTAAATATATCAGAAGCCTTAATAAGACAGAACAGAAGAAAAGTAAATTAAAGATTGCATAAAATCCGATGAAAGAACCGTTTCTTTCAGAAAAACCGAGGTAACGAATATGGAAAAAGATTTTGAGATTGAATACAGAGATGAACAGATAAAGAATTTGAAAGAGGCATTAGTTGGTACTAAAAGAGAGATAGGTTATTTTAATCCATTAAAAGGTAATTGGGAAATAAACTATTCATCAATTTTAACAAAGTTAATTCAGGAAGCTGGTCGATGGTGTGAATACTATGCAAGCGATTTGTTTATCACATGGCATAACATTGACAAGAAGTTAGATGATGGGACTATGAATACCGAGCGATTTGTATTTGGATTTAGAAATGATGGAGTGGATCACAAAGAATGGTATGAATTACATAAGAATGATATTGGAAGGTATAGAGCAGTATGGTTTTTAGATGTAATAGTTGATGATGGAAAAATGGAAATGGTATTACACAAATAGGAGGTAGCTTAAATATGACATATTATGACACAAAAATTGGGAAAATAATCGAGGAAGAGTTTGATTCACGAATGGGAAATGCAGTTATTTCTTACATTATGGATAAAGGTATGAGCAACGTAAAGGAGATTACTGACGAGCAGATTGAAAAACTTGAAGGTGACGGATTCATGACTCAGGATTTTGTTCAGTCGTTAGTAAGGTGTGCAAGACGAATATGTAATGAATGTGAATGGATTGGACTGATAGAGTTCATTAGGTTACATTTATGGTGTGATCCAATAGTACATGATGTGTATTTATATAAGGAAAATTTTAACGATGAGTCATTTGCAGAGTTGCTTGATAATCTGGATCTTGATGAAAGCGAAGTCGGTGAAGAGATTAAGTTATTTATAGTAGTTGACAAGGATTGTTTAAAGGAGTGATTGAATATGTTAAATCAGAATTGGTTTCAGGATAAAAGGTTTGTAATGTTTGAGGACTTTGCGGAAAGTCAGAGTTTCTTTGACACAGAGACTAAGAATATTTATGTTGTATCAGAAGAATATGGACAGAAGGGAAGTAATATTATCCAAGAAATTACACCTGAGTCATTTGAGTACACGCCTAACTATAATAGATATAAAAAGTTTATAGGAATTAAGGAAAAATATAGAGTAACTTATACTGCACAAGTCGATCAAACGATTGAAGCAACTTCTTTAGAAGAGGCAAAGAAAATAGCGAAGAATGGAACTGGTGAATATGAAAATCAAGCTTTTGAAAGTATTTATTTATCAGAAGTCGCTTTTATAACAGATAAAGACGGAAACGAAGTATAAAGGAGTGTGATTAATATGATGACAAGAGAAAGATTTGCAGAAACAAACTGGAAAATGACATATGAACAGTATCAGAAATGTGATTGTACAGAATGTGATAAGGCAGATTGTATTCACAGAGGAGCATATAGAAGAGTGCCTGAAATTGATGGTGGTCTTGGTTTATGTCCTAATTTGAAGGGAGAGTGATTAAGATGTACAGAGTATATCAATTAACGGATGAAGAGAAAGATAAAATTGTGCGATGTCGTTGGGATGGAGATACACGTTACTATGATGTATTTGAATCACAAGAAGAGTGCGATGAAGAACAGAAAAGATTGGACGAAATTGAAGCAGAATATAGAAAAGAGAAAGCTGATTATTTGAAAAATTGTAAAGGAGAGTGATTAAGATGTTTAAATATATTATCAGTTATGATGGTGGTCAATTAAGAGACAGTGGAGATTTTGAATGGGGATTATTTAATTCCTATAGTGAAGCATAGGAAGCTGCTATTGAGGCAAAAGAAGAATATATGAATGATTGGGATATTGAAGGCAGCGAATATGATCCAGATGATTTCTGTATTGAAATTGTGGAGGTGTGATTAAAAATGTGCAAGCATAAACCGAAAAGATTGCGAGAATTTGAACCGATTCTCAAGGCAAATGTCTATCACGAAATTAGAAGTCGTGGTAGTCATTTTATTTATGGAAATGGTAAAAATCAGATTACAGTGAATAAGGATCTAAATAAGATGGTGCAGTTACGGTTGATTAAAGAGAATAACTTAGTGGAGGTGAAGTAAATGGAATTACGGGGCATAATTGTGGATGAATGTGGAACAGTTAGAAAATTCTGTGATGATTATAGTGAAAGCGAAATTGAAGAGATTTTAGAGAATCATCCTGAATGGTACATGACAACAGTAGAGATATAGATTGGAGTGATGAAAAATGAAATGGAATATAGTACATGAATGTGATAATGACAATGAAGAACCTACGCAATGGGCTTGCAAATTAACAGAAGATGGTCGGTTTGTTTGGATTGATAAAATCGGAGAATGTGCATATGGAATTACAAATAAGGCAAGCGGAGATGATTATTTGTATGTGACAGGTTCGTTACAAGGTGCTAAACGATGGGTTAGTACGAATTTGATTAAAGTATTATAGGAAAGTGAGGTTGAGTGATATGCATAATGTATTTGTAATTGATAAAAACACAAAATGTAATTTAGGAATAATTGATTGTATTCCACATAAGGGAGATAGGATTTCAATGAAAGCATCAGAATGGAGAGAAATGGAAGTCGAAGTTGAATGTGTATTGCACGATCCATTAGACCACGCAACATTGATTTTTGTCAATATTGTAGAATCGTGCTATATCAAAATGGTAAAAGAAATCAGATGGTAAGAAATAGCAATTTCAAAGGAGTTGATTCGATGGAAATTAGAGTAATTGATTGTGATGCAATCGTAGGCTTTGTTGATTATGGAACTATTGATAGCGAAAAGAATGGTGGTTGGTCAACGAAGATGAGATGTAAAAAATGCGGCGCAGCATGGTTAGCAGAAAATTATATAAATGGAATTGAAACATGTCCAAAGTGTAACGCAACGGGTAAAAAACATGTTATTTCAGTAGATTAGAAAGGACGGTTGATGATTATGTTAAAGGCAATAAATATTAAATGGGACACAGATGGAGATAAGGAAGTGTTAAATGAACTTCCAACGGAAGTAACGATTCCAGAAAACACAGAAGAGGAAGATATCTGTGATTATTTATTCGATGAGTATGAATACTGTGTATTTGGATTCGATGTTGTAACAGTTAAAGGATTCAGAGGTTTGTTTATTGATGGAACACGTAGCGGATATGCTCCTGAACAGTGCGATGAAACAATGACAGTTAATCAGATGATAGAGAAGTTAATTGAATTAAGAGACTATGATAATGCTGGTGACTGTCCGATTTATCTGTCAAATGATAACGGATATACTTACGGACATATAAATGCAGATACAATGAATCTTGGAACATATACAGAAGACAATGGTGTTGAGATTGAAGAGAGGTGATGATTATGCTAGATATTACAAATTTATATGCTTACAGGATTGAAGAATTGGCTATTGGAATTGTAAAGGCAGAGTCATATGAAGATGCAAGAGAAAAGGTGAAAGCAGCTTATTTGAAACACAACAATTGCTTTGATTCTGAAAGAGATTTTATTGAGATAAAGGAAATTGCAGAAGATGATTCGTGGTTCAGCGATAATCCTGATGTAGTTGAAGTTGATGAAGTCGTGTAGAAATGGAGTGATGAATATGCAGATTGTAAAAGAAAGTATCATGAAGAAACATTCATATGAAAATGGAGTTCATACTTCTTATACAGAAGTGATAGAACAATACCATTATGATTCGAAAGAGGAACGGAATAAACATGCAGAACAAATGACCGAGAAAGGATTTAACGATAGTGGTCAGGTTAAAGAAAATGTTGGTACGATTATGAACCCAAAACTTGTATGGTTCGGAAGCTATTATAAATATGAAAGAAACTAGGTAAAGAAACAAGAGTTTCTTTTGGAAGAATGGAGGAATAATTATGATTACATGTAAAGAAATAGAACATTTTGACAATTTTGGAGATTCTATAATTTTTTGGTGCGTAGCGGACAACGTACCCAAAAAATATATTAAAAATGCAATAAATTTGGATGGAGAAAATTATTTGTCGGATTGTTTTGGTGCATGTGTAGTATTTGATTCTGATGGATTCCATATGTGTCAAGACGAAGAAAAATATGAACTTTACTACATTGATAACAATGGAAATAAACATTGGATGGAAAAGGAATTTACAAATGATGAATCCAAAACATTTTTTGAGATGTGTTTTGAACAAATAACGAGCTTAATACCAGAATGAAATGAGGATTTACTCGGAAAGAGAGGCAAATAATATGGTAAGAAAAATTAACAATAGATTATATAAAATCAATACATATGCTTCTGCACACATTATTGAAATAGATGACAATTATGATGAAGAAGTACAGAAGTTAAGAAAAGAAATTCAGCTTGACAGTCTTGGATACAAATTAAATTTACTTGTATATCTTGCCACATTAACGGTACAAGGCTATCCGATTTTAAGCGTAACGGAATTTAACATTGATGGAAGTAAACCTAGAGTTGCTTATGCAAGTAGCAAAGATTTTAAAAACATTGTTAAGTATTATTCTAAGAAGAAAGCATAGGAAACAATGATTTCTTGACAGAATGGAGGCTTAGAATATGACAAGAGAAAAAGCCACGAGAATTGTAAATGGATTTTTTAATGATATGAATCCTGCTTTATGGAATGGAGAAGGTAATAAACCCGAAAGTTTTGATGAACGACCTTGGCAATGCGAAATAGTCGATGGTATAAATCTTGAAATTACTTTTGCTTATGATGAAGAAGATGGATGGCATCATTATTGCGATTTAGTTTATACCAAAGATAACAGTTCTTTTGACTTAATGAGTGGTTATGGAATTGATTCTAAACTAAATGTGATAGATACAGTAATGGATATATGTAGAAACTATGAGTAAGTATTGGAATTGTGATTTAGATAGGAGTGATTGGAATGGATTATAAAATAGGTGATACAGTAAAAATATCTGTTTATGTAACAGAAAAATGGAGCAGATTAGTTACTTGTAAAATCACCAATAAGTATATAAGAAATAATACTACTTATTATTCTTTGCAAGAGATAAATGGAATTTATAGAGTAAGTAACGTAAAAGAAAACCGATTCATACTTGATTAACATGAAACGGAAATTTAGAAAAGATGGTGATGATATGATTTTATTATTAGGTAAAAACAATGCGGTTGAAAGGTATGCAAAAGAGATGTTGAACATTAATATGGATGATGATATTGTTTATTATCCTGACGAAACATCACATTATACAGATCTGCCGAAATGGGTTGAATTAGCGAGAGAAGAGAAACCCTATGTGGTGACAACACAGAGACTTGACATGATTGATGCATTTCTTCATTCTGATTTGGAATTTAAAGTGATAACAGCCTTTGAAGTAAATGGTAATATTAAAGGAAGAGTTCTTGAAAATAAAGAAAAAGCTATATACGTAAAAGAAATACTTGGATTAGAATTACGATAAAAAGCACTTTCTAGTCTTTTTAATAGGACATGAAACATGGTATAGTTGAAGAAAAAACGGAGGTAATTATTATGGCACAGTTAATCGGATTTTTAGTAGCAATGTATTTATGTGTTTATCTTCCTTGGAGAGCTAGTCAAAGGGAAGAATCTCGCAAGAGAGAAGATATGTACAATAACTTAAACAAGAAGTCTGTAGATGAAATGGAAAAGTGGAGAAAATAGTAATGTAAAATAAGAAGGGTGGTTGATGATTATGTTCGGAGGACTATTAGCATTCTTGGGAATTTATGCAGGAAGTGCTGCAAAGGCAGCTTATGATAATTATGATATGAAGAAAATAACTCGTAGAGTTGATGAAAATGGAAATGTTCATTATATGGACAGACTTTGTAATGATTATATCAACGGAGAGCGAGTAAAGAGAGTTGAAACTACTGATAGAAACGGAGTTAAGTTATATTCAACTGTTGGTGTGAATAGAAGTAAAGTGTATGATACTTCTTATGGAAGGGGTACACAGCAGTTACTAGAGTTTAGTGAACATGATAAACAGCAGAATTTAAAGTATGGTAAGAATGTATATGATCAATATAATCCATATTTCGGAAAAACTGTTACAACTGAAATAAGTTCAGGCAGAACAATTACTTGCTTGTTCAGTGGTAAAAACAGTAAAACTGGTAAGGAATTCTTTAGAGTATGGTATTTTCGTCCAGAATGCCAGGGAAAAAATGATTACAATAAGACTGTTAATGGCGATATGGGAATTGAAATTACAAAAGAAGAATTTAATAAGTTGAATTTTGGAGCTTTGACATGCACATGTATGCCAAGTGATTATGATGTAGTCCATGCATTATGGGGTGATAGGTAATGAATAAACAGAGAAGAGAAAAGATAAGGCAGCTTAAAGCAAGATTTCAGGATATACAAACTGAATTAAAACAGACATCAGGTGAGCTAACTTCTATATTAAGTGAAGAACAGGACGCATTTGATAATATGCCAGAAGGATTACAGAGCAGCTATAGAGGAATGTGTTCTGAAGATGCAATTGATAATATGGAAGAAGCGAGTGAGAAACTTGACGAAGTAATTGAGTTGTTGAATGATATTGTGTAAAATGGAAAAATAGAATACATATTCTAAGTAAATAATAGATTCATTTGAAGATTGGAGGCGATTACTCAATGACTATTAAAGAGATAAAAGAGAAATACAAAGACTACAAACGGGAAGCAAATGAGAAAAATATGTTTACTACATATGATTACAATGATGGGAATGGGAAAGTAGTTATTATAGTGAATGATTGTAAAGGTTTTGGTAAAACAGTTACGCAGGTTGTCAGAGTGTCAGATGGTAAAGAATTACTTACAGAAGGATCTTGTAGACCTTGTGATAATCTTGATGATGCAATTGATGTTGCTGGCGAAATGGAGCGGATTGGAGAATGAAATGAATGGAATAGATAAAGAAACATACATAGGAATCGTAAAATTTACATTGGAATCAATGGTTGATCTTGCAAAGTCTGATAAGAATTATAATCTTACAGCCGATACAATTCACTATTATGAGACAACTATTAAACCAGAAATGCAAATTAGCCAGGATGAGTTTTTAGAATTGTGTAAGGAAGTCGGAATTAAATAAAAGAGAGGATATAGATATGCAGATTAATTTATCATCGGAAAGCGTAGAAGTTATTATGAATTCATTAAGAGATTCAAAAAGAAACCTAAATCAGCAGATTGATAAATGGGATAAAATTAATGAGTCAAGTAAGGCAGAAATATGTAGATCACAATTAAAAGAAGTAAGTGATGTATTATCAATTTTTGAAGAAGAATTGTATGCAAGATAACTGATGAAACCAAGTTTTCATGTGGGTGGAAGGAGAATAATAGTATATGGAAATAAAAGATTTTCTTGAAAATTTTAATGGAGACAATCTTATTAGGATTTATGATGGTTATGATTTTAGTACATATAATTATATACAGGAAGCAATTTCTTCCTATGGCTATTCCACAGTTAAGAGTTGGAACATTGTAGATAATATATTAAAAATAACAATTCAGTCACAGTTTTACTAAGAAATCCAAATTTTTTGGGAGGTATGAATATGATTACATTTAAGTGCTTATATAAATTAACAAAGGAAGAAGTTCAGGGAATTGTATTTGATATTAAAAATGGTAAATCTTATACTGTTTCAGGCTGGGAGGATTATTATGCTACAGATGCAGATATTATTAAGTATTATAATTCCCTTTAATAAAAATTACACATCTTGAATAATGTAACTTGGGATTATGCAAAATCCCATAAAATCTAGGTTTACTATGGAAGGATGATATTTTATGGAAAAATCAAAAACGCCAACATTGGAT
>ERZ773225.1179-NODE-1179-length-33209-cov-4.487392_pt1 | contig 33209 bp, 24 predicted proteins | sample MGYA00580993_ERZ773225 | MGnify/ENA primary metagenome ERZ773225 (study PRJEB29015, sample SAMEA2737748) | human gut metagenome | biome: human gut; feature: human-associated habitat; material: faeces | place: China | collected 2012 ...
GGGCCTTGAAATTAGGTGCAGGCGGCGTGATCTGTTTTGCCAATGATCTGCTGCCAATAGATGCCAGAAACTGGTATATACCGGCCGGGCTGTTGTAAAATTATCAATAAGTATTTTAAGGAATAACCTTTGCTGATTTTGAATGTGAGATTCAAGGCAGTAAGGGTTATTTTATATTTAGCTGAAAGTAAACGGTTTTTATTGCCGGGGAAATAAATATGTTTGAAGTTAAGACGAACTGCCTTTTGTCTTTGCCTTAGGTGTAGTATAATGAAAACATCTTTTAAAGAAAATGAGGCAGAAAATGCATTATAATGAAATAAAACAGGGTTACTTTATTGCACGACCCAATCGTTTTATTGCTCATATCGAGCTGGACGGGCAGGTAGAGGTTTGCCACGTGAAGAATACAGGGCGCTGTCGTGAGCTTCTGACGCCGAGAGCAGTGGTTTATGTGGAGTGCCATCATGACCCCAGGCGTAAGACAAAATATTCGTTGATTGCTGTCAGAAAGGGCAGCTTACTGATCAATATGGATTCGCAGGCACCGAATAAGGTGGTGGCCGAATGGCTGGCATCAGGCGAACTGCTGCCGGGTCTTACGCTGCTGAAGCCTGAATGCAGGTATGGTACATCGCGTTTTGATTTTTATGTAGAAACGCCACAGCAGAAGCTATTTATTGAAGTAAAGGGTGTAACGCTGGAGGAAAATGGTATAGCCATGTTCCCCGACGCGCCTACAGAGCGCGGCATTAAGCATTTAGATGAGCTGGCGCAGGCGGTGCGGTATGGTTATGCCGCCGCGGTGATTTTTGTGATCCAGATGCGCGGTGTGACCAGGTTTACACCAAATCGCCGCACACATGCGGCTTTTGCCGAAGCGCTGCGGCGGGCACAGCAGGCTGGCGTACAAGTGTTGGCTTATGATTGTGACGTAACGCCGGATGGCCTTAGTTTGGGAAAGCAGATTCCCTGCTGTTTTTAAATTGGGAGATATGCTATAATAAAAAATCTTAGCGCTGTGCCTGCTTCAAGAGCTGGGGGCAGCATAAGGGCAGTACAGCTGAAAAAGAACGGAGCAGATTATGAGAGAATATACTAAGTTTTATATTACACCGAAGGGCGAAAGAGCCGCCCGCAGCGGCCATCCATGGGTCTATGCTGAAGAAATCACCAGGATCGAAGGCGAATACCAAAACGGTGATCTGGTCGATGTGGTAACAAACAAGGGCAAATATCTGGGCACCGGGTTTGTCAACGACCATTCCAAGATCAGGGTGCGCCTGATTTCGACCAATACCAATGATAAATTTGACGCTGATTTCTGGGAACGGCGGTTGCGTTATGCGATCGATTATCGTCGTACTGTAATGCCAGGAGCCGATTTTAAATGCTGCCGCCTGATTTTTGGTGAGGCCGATCATTTTCCAGGTCTGACAGTAGACCGGTTCAATGATATTTTGGTTGCACAGACTTTATCACTGGGAATAGAAGTGCGGAAAGAGTTGATTTTTAACCTGTTGTACAAGATTTTACGTGAGCAGGGTGAGGAAATCAGGGGCTTGTATGAACGCAACGATGTGAAGATCCGCCTGCTGGAAGGCATGGAGGAAAACAAGGGCTGGTTTGCGTTTGCAGAGGCTGCAGAACCAGGGGAGCCGTTGACGGAAATCGTTGAAAACGGGATCAGGTATAATGTAGATGTGGAGAACGGTCAGAAAACAGGCTTCTTCTTGGATCAGAAGTATAATCGTCAGGCTATTGCTAAGATCGCCCGTGGTAAGCATGTACTGGACTGTTTTACACATACCGGCGCTTTTGCTCTTAATGCTGCAGTAGGAGGCGCTGCTTCTGTAACAGCTGTAGATATTTCGGCCGAGGCAGTGCAGATGACGGACGCCAACGCCTCTAAAAACGGCTTGGATAAAGTTGTTAAAGGCTTGAAGGCCAATGTTTTTGATCTGCTGTCAGAGCTGGTCAATAATAAGTCCCGGGAATATGATTTTATTATTTTAGACCCGCCGGCGTTTACAAAGTCGGGCAGTACGGTCAAAAATGCCATCCGCGGCTATAAAGAGATCAATTTAAAGGCTATGAAGCTGCTGCCGCGCGGCGGTTATCTGGCGACTTGTTCCTGCTCGCATTTTATGAAGGAAGAGCTGTTTGTGCAGATGCTGCATGATGCTGCTGCAGACGCCAATGTACAGCTGCGGCAGATCGAGGCGCGCCAGCAGTCGCCTGACCATCCGATTTTATGGAATGTCCCGGAGACGTATTATTTGAAATTTTATATTTTCCAGGTAGTTTAAGTTGTGATTTGGAGGCAAGATAATGCAGCTGCAGCAGTTATTGGAAGCTATGATCGCTTATATGGGCGGCGACGCCCGGCGGATCCAGCACTTTATTAAGGTACATGCCCTGGCGCAGTTGATCGGACGTCAGGAGCAGCTGAACGAAAGGACGCAGTTTATTTTAGAAGCTGCGGCGCTGACTCACGATATCGGTATCAAAAATGGCGAGGCGAAGTTCGGCGCCGGTAAATGCAGCGGTAAAACGCAGGAGCTGGAGGGACCGCCGGCAGCGGCAGAACTGCTGGCAAAGTTAGGTTTTGCTCCTGACGTCTGCGAGCGGGTATGCTATTTGATTGGGCATCATCATACTTATACCAATATCGATGGTATGGATTATCAGATTTTAGTGGAAGCTGATTTTTTGGTGAATTTTTATGAAGATGGCATGAGTAAGGAGGCTATCCAGACTGCCTGCGGGCGAATTTTTAAAACGGCGTCTGGTATCAGGATGTGCCGCCAGATGTTTGGAATTTGAATGATGTATAAAAAGCACTTGCCGTAATGAAGCAGGCAAGTGCTTTTTCTGTTATAAATAATCGTGGGAGCCTGCGCCTGCAGGAGCCGAAAATGGAACAGACCCTTATGGCAGCGGCTTATGCCGACTGATCGTAAGGGTCTGTTCACTATGTTAAGGAGAGGGGAACGCTTATTTAACTGCCGTCAGATATTTGTCAATGGCGGCTGCGGCTCCGCGTCCCTCGGCAATGGCCCAGACTACCAGGCTTTGGCCGCGGCGGGCGTCGCCAGCCGCAAAAATACCGGGGATCGAGGTCATATAATCATTATCATTGGCCGCAATAGTATTGGCCTCTGATCTGGCAAATTTAAATTCGTCAAATAACTGTGTTTCAGTGCCTATAAAACCCATTGCCAGAAGCACCAGCTGAGCTGAGACTATTTGTTCTGTTCCGGCGATCTCGACAGGAATTAAACGCCCGTCTTCCTTCTGCCAGTCAATCTGGCAGAGCCGCAGCTTATCGACTTTCCCATTTTTGCCGATAAATTCCTTGCTCATGATACAGTAGTCGCGCGGATCCTGGTGGTACAGCTCGAAGGCTTCTTCCTGCCCGTAATCAGTTTTGAAAACACGGGGCATTTCCGGCCAGGGGTTATCTGCAGTACGGGAGTGGGGCAGGCAGGGCATGATCTCGATCTGTTTTACGCTTCTGCAGCCCTGACGAATGGCTGTCGCTACACAGTCGGTGCCGGTATCGCCGCCGCCGATGACGATAACGTCTTTCCCCTTGGCGGAAACAGCTTTTTTATCCTGCAGGCTGCTGTCTAAAAAGCTTTTAGTGACGCTGTGCAGATAATCCTTGGCAAAGTGGATGCCCTGCAGCTCGCGGCCGGGGATGGTCAGATCACGCGGTACGGTACTGCCGGTACAAAGGGCGATCGCATCGAACTGTTTCAGCAGTGTTTCCGAAGAAATTTTGTGGCCGATCTCACTGTTCAGTTCAAAGGTGACCCCGGCCTCTTCCAGAAGCTTGATACGTCGTTCTACCAGATGCTTGTCCAGCTTCATATTGGGTATACCATACATCAAAAGCCCCCCGGCGCGGTCGGCACGTTCATAGACGGTGACGCTGTGGCCTGCCTTGTTAAGCTGGTCGGCACAGGCCAGGCCGGCCGGGCCGCTGCCGATAACGGCAACTTTTTGTCCGCTGCGGTGAGCCGGCTTGTTGGGTTTGACATAGCCTTCTGCAAATGCTGTTTCAATGATATATTGTTCAAGATTGCGGATACTGACTGCACTGCCTGCCAGGCTGGCACTGCAGGCTCCTTCACAGGGAGCCGGACAGACGTGCGAGGTGAATTCCGGGAAATTATTAGTTTTATTCAGGCGCGCATAGGCGAAATGATCCAGCCCCTGATAAACAAAGTCGTTAAATTCCGGCATCAGATTATGCAGCGGACAGCCTGATAAGGCTTTGCCCAACATTACGCCGCTGTGGCAGAAGGGAATACCGCAGTCCATGCAGCGCGCAGCCTGTTTTTGCAGTTCTTCTTTGTGAGGCAGACTGCTGGTTTTGATTTCTTCCCAGTCTTTGATGCGCTCCTGAGGCGGGCGCAGCGCAAGTTCCTGCCGTTTGTAATCCATAAATCCGGTCGGTTTACCCATTATGCCTGCACCTCCTCAAATACTTTGATCGTCGCTTCCTGCTCGCTCATACCGCTTTGCAGGTATTGGGCGACTTTTTCGGTAACGCGCTTATAATCTTTGGGAATGACCTTGACAAATTTTTTGACGTAACTATCCCAGTCTGCCAGAATCCGGCGGGCAATACTGCTGCCGGTATATTCTGCGTGTTTCAGGATCATTTTCTGCAGCTGCATGGTATCATTGATTTCCTTCAACTGTTCCAGCAGTACGATTTCTTTGTTACAGTAGCCCGAAAAGGTACCGTCTTCATCTAAAACATAGGCAATACCGCCGCTCATGCCGGCAGCAAAGTTCCGTCCGGTCTTACCCAGAATAACGACGGTGCCGCCGGTCATATATTCGCAGCCGTGGTCGCCGACACCTTCGATAACGGCATTGACGCCGCTGTTGCGAATGCAGAAACGTTCACCGGCAATACCGGAAATATAGGCTTCACCGCTGGTGGCGCCGTAGAAGGCAACGTTGCCGATAATGATGTTTTCGTGAGGATTGAAAGGCGCTTCTGCAAAGGGATGGATGATGATTTTACCGCCGGAAAGACCCTTGCCGACGTGGTCGTTGGCATCGCCTTCGAGACGCAGGGTGATACCGGGCGGTAAAAAGGCTCCAAAGCTTTGTCCGGCCGAGCCTTTGAAGTGCAGTCTGATCGTATCTTCCGGCAGGCCTTCCAAACCGTAAAGGCGAGTGATCTCACTGCCGAGGATGGTACCGACGACACGGTCGGTATTTTTGATAGGCAGCGTGATATCGACCTGTTTTTTGCCGGCGACAGCGGTTTTGCAGATTGCCAGCAGCTCGCGGCAGTCCAGCGATTTTTCCAGCTGGTGGTTTTGTTCGGTGGTGCAGACCTGGCTGGTGCCCGGTTCTACCTCCGGTTTATAAAGCAGCGGCGCTAAGTTAAGATTTTTATTTTTCCAGTTACGCTCCGGTTTAGCCAGCAGTACTTCCGTACGTCCCACCATTTCGTCGATACTGCGGAAGCCCAGTTCGGCCATATATTCGCGAACCTCCTGGGCAATGAAGTGCATAAAGTTGACGACATACTCCGGTTTGCCCTTAAAGTTACGGCGCAGCTTCGGGTCCTGGGTAGCGACGCCCATAGGACAGGTATTCAGATTGCAGACGCGCATCATAACGCAGCCCAAAGCGATCAGCGGCGCAGTGGCAAAGCCGAACTCTTCGGCACCCAGCAAGGCGGCGATGATCACGTCGCGTCCGGTCATCAGCTTACCGTCGGTTTCCAGAGTCACACGGTTGCGCAGGTTGTTGAGCAGCAGCGTCTGATGGGTCTCCATCAGTCCCAGCTCCCAGGGCAGTCCGGCGTGGTTGATACTGGTGCGGGGCGAAGCACCTGTGCCGCCGTCGTAGCCGGAGATCAGCACTACATCGGCACAGGCTTTAACGACGCCTGCGGCAATGGTTCCGACGCCAACCTCAGAAACCAGCTTGACGCTGATTTTGGCACGGGGATTGGCGTTTTTCAAATCGTGTATCAGTTCGGCTAAATCTTCGATCGAATAAATATCGTGATGGGGCGGCGGAGAGATAAGGCCGATACCGGCAGTAGTCCCGCGGCATTCGGCGATCCAGGGATAGACTTTACCTCCGGGCAGCTGACCGCCTTCACCTGGTTTGGCACCCTGGGCGATCTTGATCTGGATCTCATCCGCGTTGACCAGATAATTGCTGGTAACGCCAAAGCGGCCTGAGGCCACCTGTTTGATAGAACTGCGCTTACTATCGCCGTCAGGCTGGGGACGGAAGCGGGAAGGATGTTCGCCGCCCTCGCCCGTATTGGACTTACCGCCGATACGGTTCATAGCGATCGCCAGACATTCGTGCGCTTCCTGGCTGAGCGAGCCGTAGCTCATTGCGCCGGTTTTAAAACGTTTACAGATGCTGTCTACAGATTCTACCTGTTCGATAGGTATCGGCAGCCGCTGCGGAGTGAAGGTCAGCATACTGCGCAGGTTCTGATTGGCAAAAGCACTGCTGTTCAGTTCGCTGGAAAAGCGTTTGAACATAGTGTAATCGTTTTCGCGGCAGGCCTGCTGCAGTGCAAAAACAGTCTGCGGATTGAACATATGCCGTTCGCCGCCGCTGCGCCATTGGTAAACACTGCCGGATTCATAGCTGCACAGATCAGACGCATCAGCTTTGAAGGCCGGCAGGTGACGCAGCTCTACTTCTTTGGCGATCTCGTCCAGGCCGATCCCTTCCAGTCGGGAAGGTGTGCCGGTGAAATATTTTTCGATCACACAGCTGCTGATGCCGATAGCTTCAAAAATCTGGGCGCCGCGATAAGATTGCACTGTAGAAATACCCATTTTGGAAAGGATCTTGGCGATACCGTGGGTGCAGGCGTCGATATAATTTGCGGTGGCCTGCTCTACTGTAACGCCGGTGATCATACCGTTAGAGCACATTTCTTCGATCGTTTCAAACGCCAGGTAGGGATTAATGCCGCTGACGCCATAGCCAAGCAGCAGTGCAAAATGATGCACTTCGCGCGGTTCGGCCGATTCGATAATAATAGAAGCTTTGAGCCGGCTGCCGCTTTTGATCAGATGATGATGCAGGCAGGCGCCGGCCAAAAGGGCAGGAATAGCCGCCATTTCTTCGTTCATTTCACGGTCAGATAAAATCAGAATACATTTATCCTGTGCGATCATAGCGTCAGCCTGTGCACACAGACTGTCAAGTGCGTGTTTGAGCCCTGTGCCGCCGGCGGCTACCGGGTAAAGCATCGGCAGTGTCGCCGCCTGGAATTTAGGCTGCTGGATATTTTTGAGCTTGGCCAGCTCGATATTGCTCAAAACAGGCGATTCGGCTGAAATCTGCCGGCAGCTGTCAGGCTGCGGGTCGATCAGGTTTTTCTCCGGGCCGATGCCGCTGGTCGTATCAGTAAACACTTCCTCGCGAATAGCGTCTATAGGAGGATTGGTGACCTGGGCGAAAAGCTGCTTGAAATAGTTGTATAAAAGCTGCGGTTCTTCGGATAAAACGGCCAGTGGAGCGTCGTTGCCCATCGCTCCCAGCGGATCTATCCCCTTAGTAGCCATTGGTTTCAGAAACTTGGTCAGGTCTTCCAGCGTATAGCCAAAAGCCAGTTGCCGTCGCAGCAGGGTTTTGGGATCGGGCTTCGGCAGCTCGGTAGTGAGCTTGATCGCATTCAATTTAATAAGATTTTCGTCCAGCCATTTGCGATAGGGCTGTTCGGTAGCTATTTTATGTTTGATCTCGTCGTTGCCGATGATGCGGCCTGCTACAGTATCGATGACCAGCATCCTGCCCGGCCGCAGACGGTCTTTTTTGACAATGGTCGCCGGATCCAGATCGACGACGCCGACCTCGGAGGCCAGAACGATCGTATCATCCTGAGTAATGTAATAGCGGGAAGGCCGCAGGCCGTTGCGGTCCAGAGCGGCGCAGATAGTGCGTCCGTCGGTAAAGGCCATGGCGGCAGGTCCGTCCCAGGCTTCAATCAGAGAATTATGGTATTCAAAAAAAGCTTTCAGATCCGGATCGATATGGGGATTTTTGCCCCATGGTTCGGGAATCATCATCATTACAGCATGCGGCAGGCTGCGTCCCGACATGACAAGAAATTCCAGACAGTTATCGAACATTCCCGAATCAGAGCCGGTTTCGTCGATGATAGGCATGATATCTTTGATCTTGCTGCCCCAGAGGCTGTTGCCGCACATCGTTTGGCGGGCGCGCATCCAGTTGATGTTGCCGCGCAGGGTATTGATCTCGCCGTTATGCATCAGATAACGGTAAGGATGGGCGCGTTCCCAGCTGGGAAAGGTGTTGGTGCTGAAACGGGAATGGACTAAAGCCATTGCTGTTTCCATAGAACTGTCCTGCAGGTCAGAATAAAAAGAACCCAGCTGCTCCGTAGTCAGCATCCCTTTATAAACGATAGTCCGTGAAGACAGGCTGGCGATATAAAAATACCTGCCGCCGCGCAGCCTGCCATAGCGAATATGATTTTCGGCCTGACGGCGGATGCTGTACAGCTGTCGTTCAAAGGCATTATCGTCGATGCTCAGCCGGTCGATGATCTGTGGGCTGGCCTTGATAAAGACCTGCGCCATGAACGGCTGGCTCTGGCGTGATTTTTCACCCAGTACCTCCGGGTCGACCGGTACGTTACGCCAGCCTAAAAGCTCCTGTCCGTTTGCAGTAACAAGCTTTTCAAAATGACGCTGGGTGTTTTCTCTCTCTACAACGTCAGGCGGCAGGAACATAAAGCCAACGGCATAATGGCCGGGCTGTGGCAGTTCGATATCGAGCTTGGCACATTCTTTGACCAGAAAGGTGTGCGGCAGCTGAAGAAGGATACCCGCGCCGTCGCCGGAATTCATATCGGCGCCTTGTCCGCCGCGGTGGTCCATATTGCGCAGCACCACTAAAGCCTGCCGCAGGATCTTGTTGGATTTACGGCCTTTGATGTTGGCGACGACACCCAGACCGCAGGCGTCGTGCTCGAACCAGGGATCATAAAGCCCCTGCTTGGGCGGTAATGAAGTATACATGTGATTTTCCCCTCTCAAAGCAAATTATATCTATATACAAAACTGCAAGTTTAATTATAAAATACGCAAAAAAGAAATGCAAATTGTATACATTATATTTTAAAGTCTTTGACAAGCGGAATAAAATACTGTAAAAATTAAACAAAAACAGCTTGCAGCAAGTCAGCAACTGTAAAAAGACAGAATATTGAAATGTTTGTGAAAAATAAGTAAGAGCGGCTTTTGCACTATACAAAGTTTATTTAATAGTGTAATATTAAATACTGTAAGGCAATGAATATTGCAGATAGGGGAGATGAAGATGAGTAAGGCCGCAAAATTTGATGAATTTTTAAGTTCCAATAATATCAACTGTTTTTCAAAGGAAGAAATCGATAACGAAATGCACAGCATCGTTTATCGTGCCCATATGGAAGTCAGCAGTCAGAATCTGCCGACGATGATCGTGCTGGACGACAGCATCTATACGATGATCCAGGTGCGCGTTGCCGCTGGCGTTGTCAATGCCGGCAACCGCGAAGGCGTTTTGATGCATATCAACGAGCTTAATAAAAAATACAAGGTTTTTAAATACTATGAAGGCGACAACGGGGATATCTGCCTTGACAGCTGCATCACTACGACTGACGAAGGCTTTGAAGCGCCTGTTATCCACACAGTGATCGATGTTATTTTAAAACATCTGGTAGAAGAATACCCTGTCCTGATGCGTAAAGTCTGGGGCAATTAATTTATAATCATAAATAGCAATGAAGCTGTGAGGCCTTGGGTCCCGCAGCTTTTTTGTAAGGAGGAGCAAACACAGTGAACAAGTTCGGCTTGACTACTGAAGAAGCGAGCAAAGCATTATCCGAGCAGGGCAATAATGCCCTGACTCAGCCCCCGCGCGAAACCTTTTGGGATAAGCTGTGGGAGAATTTTAAAGACCCTATCATCCGGATCCTGATCCTGGCGCTGTTGGTCAACGTAGTTTTTGTTTATATGGGGCACGGCGACTGGATCGAAACGATGGGTATTTTTCTGGCCATCATTCTGGCGACTTTTGTTTCTACTTATTCTGAGTACAGCAATGAAAACGCTTTCCAGAAACTGCAGGAAGAAGCCAGCCGTATCCGCTGCAAGGTTTGGCGTGACGGCGAGCCGGTTGAGCTGCATATCGATGATATCGTCGTCGGTGATGCGGTAATTCTGGAGGCCGGCGATAAAGTTCCGGTCGATGGTATCTTACTGGACGGCGATGTGAAGCTTGACCAGGCGGCCCTGAACGGCGAAAGCAAGGAAGCCCATAAGCTGATCGCTCCGCCCGATTTTACCTGGGGCGATGGTACTATCGATTTTCTGGACGAGCATAAGCTGTTCCGCGGCAGCGTCGTTGTCGAAGGTCAGGGCATCATGCAGGCCGTTAAGATCGGCGACAGCTCTATCTACGGTCAGTTGACCCAGGAGCTTAAGGATGATGAACGTGACAGCCCGCTGAAATTAAAACTTAAGGGACTGGCGCATCATATCAGCCAGTTTGGTTATGCCGGCGGTGTGCTGATCGCTTTGGCAGTCATGCTGCATAAAGCCTATCTGTACGGCGATTTCGGCGCTTATTTTGCTAATACGCCGCTTTTGCTGTCTGATCTGGTGCAGGCTGTTATCCTGGGTATCATCATTATCGTTATGGCGGTGCCGGAAGGGCTGCCGCTGATGATCGCGATCGTTTCGTCGCTGAATATGAAAAAAATGCTGCGCGATAACGTACTTGTGCGGAAGCTGGTCGGGATCGAAACTGCGGGCAGTCTGAACCTGCTTTTTACCGATAAGACAGGCACGATCACAAAGGGCAAGCTGGAAGTCGTACGGTTCATTACCGGCGACCGTCAGGAATACCCTGCGTTTGACGTACTGCCTGCAAAGCTGAAGGCCTTTACTTACCAAAACGTTGTGCTCAATACCTCGGCAGCCGTTTCTGACGGCGCTATGGTCGGCGGCAATATGACTGAGCGGGCGCTCAGCAACTATGTAGGCAGCTACCGTATGGAAGAAATGCTGCACCGTGATAAATTTATTCCTTTCAACAGCGCCAATAAATATTCTTGGGCGGCAGTCAGCGGTAACGGCGAGCGTTACTGCCTGGCTAAAGGCGCTCCGGAAAAGCTGATTTTGCAAACCAGCCACTACTGGGATGCGGAAGGCAACCGCCAGCCGCTGACCGAAGAAATGAAAAAAACACTGGATGACAGAATGCTGGAACTGGCAGCAGATGCGATCAGGATGCTGGCACTCTGCACCTATGAAAGCGATATCGAAGGCGATGAGCTGCCGGCAGGCGGACTGACGCTGGTAGGTATTCTGGGTATTCGCGACGAAGTCCGTCCCGAAGCGATCGAAGCGATTGCTGAAGTTCAGGATGCAGGCGTACAGATCGTTATGATCACCGGTGACCGCCGCGAAACCGCGGTAGCGATCGCTAAAGACGCAGGCCTGCTGCAGCGTCCGAATGAGTTGGTCTGGACCTCGGCTGAGCTTGCGGAAATGAGCGACGAACAGGTGAAACTGGAGCTGCATAAGCTGCGCGTAGTAGCCCGCGCCCTGCCGATGGATAAATCACGGCTGGTGCGCCTGGCACAGGAGATGAACCTGGTAGTAGGTATGACAGGTGACGGCGTCAACGACTCGCCCGCACTCAAAAAAGCCGATGTAGGCTTTGCGATGGGCAGCGGTACCGAAGTTGCCAAAGAAGCCGGTGACATCGTAATTCTTGACGATAATTTCCTCAGTATCAAACAGGCGATCTTATACGGACGTACGATTTATAATTCTATCTGTAAATTCATCGTCTTCCAGCTGACGATCAACTTCTCAGCCGTAGCGATAAACTTCATAGCACCGTTTATCGGCATCGATAAACCGCTCACCATTACGCAGATCCTCTGGATCAACCTGGTCATGGATACTCTGGCGGCACTGGCCTTCGGCGGTGAGCCAGCGCTGGAAAAATACCTGCGTGAAAAGCCAAAAGACCGCAGCGCACCGATAGTCAGCAAAAAAATGCTGTCTACCATCACTATGGGCGGCGTGTATATGACCTTTATCGCGATCCTCTTTTATAAAAGCAGCTATGTCGATCATCTGTTCCGCAATGCGCCCGACCATATCTACACATATACGGGCTTCTTCTGCACATATATCTTTATGGCGGTAGCCAACGGTTTTAACGTGCGTGTTTCCGGTCTTAACCTGCTGGAGCACATCGACAAGAACAAAGGCTTCCTGAATGTAATGGCGCTGATCGTGGCGATCCAGGTGCTGCTGACCTATGTCGGCGGCCGCATCCTGCGTACGACACCGCTGAACCTGCACGAATGGAGCGTAGTTGTTTTGTTCGGTCTGTCGATCATCGTTGTTGACCTGCTGCGCAAAAGCGTTTGCCAAATGCTGGAGAAAAAATAAAAGCCAACCCCTAAAAAGAGATTATAAAAAATAGGAGTGATGACTGTATGGATCCTCTCGGGTCTATCAAAGAAGTATTTATTGTTATTGTTTTGATTTTAATGAACGGCCTGCTGGCCATGCTGGAAATGGCGCTGGTCTCGGCGCGTAAAAGCCGGCTGGAGCAGCTGGCTGATGAGGGAAGCAGCAAAGCTGCGTATATTTTAAAGCTTGCTAAGGAACCGACTGAGTTTTTATCAACGGTGCAGATCGGTATCACACTGGTCGGCATCGGCACCGGCGTATACAGCGGCGCCATGCTGGCAGCGCCTTTGGAAGGACTGCTGCGTGAGATCAGCGTACTGCGTCCTTATGCCGGCGTAGTGTCGTATACCTTCGTCGTGGCGCTGGTGACCTATCTCAGTTTGATCTTAGGCGAGCTGATACCAAAAAAAATGGCGCTCAACAACCCGGAAAAGGTTGCCATGAGCTTTGCCGGTTTTATCAAGGTCATTATTACCGCGTTTAAACCGCTGACTGTCTTTTTAAGCGTTTCGACCAGGTTTTTACTGAAGGCGCTGGGGCTTAAGCCCAGTGACGAACCTCCGGTCACGGAAGAAGAAGTGCGCGTACTGCTGGAGCAGGGCCGGCTGCATGGAGTATTTAACGTCGGCGAGCAGAAAATGATCGAAAACGTTTTTGAACTGGATGACCTGCGCGTAAGCGAGATCATGACGCCGCGGACCAAGATCACCTGGCTTGACGTCAACGATCCGCTTTATAAGCACTTGGAGGTCATTGCGGAAAAACAGTATTCCTGCTATGTTGTGGCCGAAGAAGATTTGGAACACGTCCTGGGAGTTGTCTATACGAAACGGTTTTTAGCCGATGTCCTGGGCGCTACCGGCGCTTCGATGCGCAGCTCGGTGCAGCAGCCGCTGTATGTGCCTGAAGGTATGTATACCCAAAAGCTGCTGGATATGTTCAAGGACACGCGGATCAAGGTGGCGCTGGTCATGGACGAATTCGGCGGGCTGGCTGGTATGGTGACCCTGCGTGATATTATTGAGCATCTGGTCGGCGATCTGCCTTCCTATGATGAAGAATTTAAACAGGAGATCGTCGAACGTGAAGATGGCAGCTGGCTGGTAGACGGCTTACTGCCGATCAGCGAATTTAAAGACTTCCTTGATCTGGATGAGCTGCCGCTGGAAGAAAAAACGGGTTTCAATACTGTGGCCGGTTTCGTCGTTACCAATATCGGGCATATCCCGACTGCCGGCAACTACTTCCTGTGGAATGGCTACCGCTTCGAGGTTGTTGATATGGACGGCACCCGCATCGACAAAATACTGGTCGAAAAACTGCCGGAAGCGGTAGCTGCAGAGACAGATGTAAAGGACCAATAAACAGAATAATAAAGCCCCGGCCGCTGGCCGGGGCTTTATTTTTATACAGACGCTGTTTTTAAAATTTAAGGGATGCGGCACGGTCTAAAAAGCCGCGCAGAATATCGCAGGAAGCGGCAAACTTGGCTTGTTCTTCGTCAGTGAGTTCGACTTCTAAAATTTCTTCCACACCGTTTTTGCCGATAACGCAGGGAACGCCTGCCGCCACATCGTGCTGACCATATTCGCCGCGCAGCAGGGTCGAGCAGGGCCAGACAAGCTTCTGATCGTGGAAGATCGCGCTGATAAGCATTTTGGCCACATTGGCGATACCAAATTCGGTGCAGCCTTTGCCGTCGATTTCAATATCACCGGCTTTTTTGACCTGCGTTTGCAGATCTTCCAGGCTGATTTCTGCCAAAACCGGACGTTCCCGGCGCAGCTGCAGAAAGGGCTTGCCGCCGATAAAAATACGTGACCAGACGATAAAGCTGGAATTACCATGCTCACCCATACAGAAGCCGTGAATAGAACGGCGGCTGTAGCCGGTGGCCTTGCTGAGTACCCGCAGCAGGCGATAGGTTTCCAGGCTGGTGCCTGTACAGAAGCAGCGGGAAGGCTGCCAGTCCATCTGCCGGCGGATGTATTCGCAGATGATGTCCGCAGGATTGGAAATACTGATCATGATACCGCGAAAATCGACCTGTTTTAAATGTGAAACAACTTCGTTGGCCATTTTGATCGAATCGTCGAACATATCCAGCCGGGTCTCACCGGGTCGACGGCTGCGGCCAAAGGCCATGACCATGATATCGGCATCGTGCAGCTCTTCATAGGAGCCGGCGCGGATACTGACATTTTTGCCGCACAGCGAGCCGCTGACACAGTCATCCAGATCCAGCGCCTGACCGATAGCTTTTTCTTTCAGGATATCTATCAGGACGATATCGTCGGCTTCACCGGATTGGATCAGTGCCAGTGCGACATGTGAACCAACGTGTCCGGCACCGACGATAACAACTTTACGGGTCTTGAACATAAATATTCCTCCTCTGCGATAAATGATTACTTATAGTATAACACTTTTTAGAAACATTGTTGAAATGAAGAAATTTACTGATTTTAGGAATAAGTTATTATTGGGCAGCAATCACAAAAAAGAACGGCAGCTATTGCTGCCGTTCTTTGATCATTATTTAAGCTGTTTACGTTATTGGATCACGCCGCCGGAAACAGTACCGATGATTTCTATATCCTTCATCGTAGCCTTATTGGCTTCGGTAACTTCTTCGGCCAGGACGGTAAAGTCTGCCCATTTGCCGGTCTCGATCGAACCGAGCCTGTCTTCCAGATGCAGCAGCCAGGCGGCATTTAAGGTGATGCAGCGCATTGCTTCATCGGCGGTCAGGCACTGGTCTTCACCATAAACTTTACCGCTGATGCCGGATTTGCGGTTGCAGGCGCACCAGGCGGAAAAGAGCGGATTGACCTCTGTGATCGGGTCGTCGGAATGCACGCCGAAGCGGACGCCGTGGTTGACAGCGCTGCGCATCGGCTCCATGCGTTTGACCTCGTAAGGCCCTACGGTGTATTCAGCATGGACGTCGCCCCAGTAATACAGATGGTTGGCGAAGAAATTAGCGCCGATATTCAGTTCATGCAGGCGTGCCAGCTGGTTTTCATTTGCCAACTGCACATGCTCCACAGTATGGCGGTAGATGCTGGTTGGGTTTTCTTCCCGCAGGCGTTTTACTACGCGCAGTACCTGTTCGGTAGCGCCGTTGCCGTTAGTATGGATAGAGACCGAGTAGCCGTGTTCCTCACATTCCTTCAGGATATCGAACATGGTATCGTCGTCGTAGATCAGCTTGCCGTTTTTGGCGCCGCTGTAATATTCCTTATTCAGTAAATTGGCAGTATAGCCCTGGATCGAACCGTCAGCCAGAATCTTGGCGTGGTTAAAAATGAAACGGTCATTTTCGATCTGCTGACGCAGCTGCTGCAGGCCATTCCAGCCGCCGAAGACACCATCCATATTTTTACTGTAGAAAGGTTCCACAACAAAACGTACAGGCAGCTGTTCTTTTTTCAGAGCGTTAGTATAACCGTCAATAGCCTTCGGGGTCAGGATAAAGCCGAAAGCCTTATCAGCGATCGTGGTGCAGCCGTTGTGTTTGGCCATCTTGGCGATATAACGGGTCGCTTTTTCGGCGGTTTCCGCAGCGTCGCCGCTGATCCGCATACCGCCTGCCTTTAAAACATAGGACATAAATTCGGGTTCGGCAACGTTGCCGTTGCAGCTGCCGTCCGGATAACGGCCGATATTGTCGTCGTGGACAGCATCGATGCCGGACAGCTCGATCGCACGGGTATTGACGGTCATCAAATGGCCGGAAGCATGGTTCAGGCAGATGGGTACAGTGCTGGAAACCTGGTCTAGCCATTTGCTGTTGATGTTTTCCAGCTTGGCGTCGCCCAAGATCAGCGGATCGATACCATAAGTACTGAGCCAGTTCTGATCGTTATATTTACCGGGGTTCTTTTCTATTACCTCACGCAGCTTGGCAATGATCTCGTCCGGCGTTTTGCAGCCTCTGGAAATCTCGCCTTCAGCAGTATGCCGGTCAAAGTAGCCGATATAAACATAATTCATATTATACAGGCCGCTTTGCTGAGCGTGCATATGGGCTTCGATAAAACCGGGATAAATAACATTGTTGATAAACGTATCATTGATCTGATAAGAAGCAGCATGCGCTTTAAAATAAGCCTCCATATCGATAAAATCACCGACTGCGATAATAGTGCCGCCGGCAACGGCAACACATTCTGCCCACGGCATCTGCGGGTTCATGGTCACTACCTTCTGCGCGCGGTAGATAGTAACCTGAGCGTTCTGAAAGACTACCGGATCGGAAATCACCTGAAAATTTGCGGACATATACATAAGATCACCTCATTATAAATTTACTGATTAACAGTTAAAATCATTTAGTTATTTTTTCATTGGGCAGCGGTCCGGTGCTGAGCCAGAACAGAGCGCAAATGAAGCCCAGGACATACAGGCCCAGCTGAGTGGAATTTTGGCGGGTGCTGCGGTTGATAGCGGTCAAGACAGCGGCGTCATCGGCATTTGCCGCTTTATCCGCAATATATTTTGCGAAAGCAGCGTCCGGCATAAAGCCGATGGAAGCCTGCTCGCTGATAACGGTTTTGGAAGTACTGCTCAGATCGGCGCTGCTCAAAGCGGCGTCCTTAAAAGTACCGGTGATGGAAAACAGCATGACTACGCCCAGAATAGCGACGCCGATCGCCTGACCGACATTGCGGGTCGCGGTCTGGATACCGCTGGACTGCTGAGCGTCGCGGGCATTGACTGCTCCTGCGATGATATTGGAAGACTGTGAAGCAACAAAGCCCTGCCCGGCGCCGAAGAAGAACAGGCCCACATACATCAGCCAGTTAACTCCGTAAGGATTTAAGGACAACGCCATCGGAATCGTCGAAAGGGCAATCATAGCGATACCCGTGCGGCAGATCTTTTTCGGCGAAGCATCGGGACTGAACTTGGGGATACCCATAGAGAACACGATCATCGGGATCGCCATAGCGCTCATGGCTATACCGGTCATAATGGCGCTGAAACCGGCGACCAGCTGCAGATAAGTGATGACCAGGAAGAACGACCCGCCGAAGCAGAGGAACAGCATCGCTGTAAGATACAGTCCACTGCGTACCTGCGGCGTCGTTAAGAAGGAGGAAGGAATAAGACAGGAACCATAGGTTTTTTCAACATTACGTTCGATACGGACCAGGAGCACCAGAGTGATAAGCCCCAGCAGCGCGATAAACAAAGCCGGTGACATACCGAACAAAACTAACGGACTGCCGCCGATAACAGGCGGCGCGATCGGATCGATCAGGCCCCAGACTGGGATCTTGCTGATACCGATGATCAGTAAAAACAGGCCGGCAACGGCAACGACCGTACCTTTCAGGTCAAAACGCACTTTTTGTTCGGGCAGCGGAACATCGCCTACCAGCAGCGAACCTAAAAAAACGATAGTAAAATAAACGGCCATGCAGCTAAAGGCTATGCGCCAGTCAAAAGTATCGATCAAAAAACCGGCGGCGATAGGGCCGAGGCAGGAAGCGATACCTGTAGCAGCGCCGATAGCCCCGAAAGCGAAAGCGCGGTCATTGCCCTGATACAAACCGGGGATCAGCCCGAGTACAGAAGGGATAAGGAAACTGGCGCCGATACCGACCAGCAGACGGCCGCCCCAGGTGAACATAAAAATGTTGCCGGAGAAAGCTACGACAAGTTCGCCGACGGCGCACATCGCAGCGCCGATGCGGAAAGTTTTTTTCCAGCCGACTATCAGGCCGACCATACCGCCGACGATCATCAGGCAGCCGGCGCACAAAGAATAAATAATGTTGGCCAGCTGGATGTCTGACATTGTCGCATTAAGACTGGCCAGCAGGGAAGCTGTAGCCACGGTAAGCACCGAATTATCGCCGGAAGTGCCGATCTGGGCCATGACCAGAGGAAAGAGACCGAGAAACTTGTATTTACTGAGAGCAGAGTTAGTAGACATAATGACCTCCCCAAAACTTTAGAATTTAAATATCTTGCAAGATTTCTTCTTGTCTTTATTGTAAAACCTGGGGTAGAATAAGTATAATACTAGTTATTGTATGTACTCATAAGCTATTTGTTATGAAAGGTGACGGTCATGGATCTATTACAGCTCAAGTATTTTAAAGTAGTCGCCGAACAGGAACACATCACCAAATCAGCCAAGCTGCTGATGGTATCACAGCCCTACCTGAGCGCTATCGTTGCCCGGCTGGAAGAAGAAATGGGCGGGCAGCTTTTTGACCGCGACGGACGTAACGTAGTGCTGAACGAATACGGCAAGATCCTGTTGCATCATGCCAACGAAGCCCTGCAGCATCTGGAGGACGCCAAAAAGGAAATCGCCGACATGCGCTCGCGCGATACTAAATACATACGTCTTGGCAGCAGCAGTACCATGCTTTCCAAACGCTGGCTGGTGGATTTTCTTAAAGAACATGACGATATCAGGCTGGCGCATCTGCTGGCAGCGCATAACGAGATCATGGACGGACTTCTGAGCGGTCGCTTTGACTTTGGGCTGACAACTGGCAGGCTCGATCATCCTAAAATCATTTCAGTGCCGCTGTGGAAAGACCGTTATACACTGCTGGTCGGAGCCAGGCACCCTATGGCCCGCCGCCGGAAGATCTATCTGCAGGATATCCAAAACGAAAAGATCTGCGCCCTGCCGGAGGATCAAAGCAAGCTGCGGATCGTTGACGAGCTGTGTAAAAAAGCCGGTTTCGAGCCGGACTTTGTTCTGGAAGGCAATGTTGAGCTGCTGAGCGACTATATGCGCGAAGGGCTGGGCGTTTCTTTCGGACTGGCCAGCGTCAGGGATGCTTACCGCGATATCCGTTCCATACCGCTGGCTGACGAGATCGGTGAAGCCAGTATTTACCTGTCGTGGTGCGGCGAGCGTTATCTCACCAATTCCATGCTGACGCTGCAAAGCTATCTGCGGGAAGTAGGCAAACAGATAGAAGCTGAAGTGTAACTGCCGCGTAGTATAAAAAAATAACGTGAAAATAAAAAGACTGAGCCTAGGCTCAGTCTTTTTATTTATATTGCCAGACAGGGCAGGAATGCGCAGACGCCGATAGTTTTAAATCCGCCGGCGTAATGCGCCCCAAGACTCGAAGACGTTTTACACAGGCAACAGTAAGTGTCTTGCGGGGGGGCACAAGTGTGCTATAATAGCTGTAATTATTACAATAAATAAAGTTTTTGACGCCAAACAAAAGAAAAACCATTTTAGTTTCGATATTTCAAACTAAAATGCTAATGTTTTTGAGGGCTGAGGTGAAGTATGTACGATGAAAGCTGCCTGCCGCGTATCGGCAGCAATATCAAGATCCTGCGCAGTACCTGCCTGTTCAAGCAGCAGCAGTTTGCCGAACGTATCGGCATCAGTCAGACCCATTTGAGCAATATCGAGCATAACAACGTGCAGGTCAGTTTAAAGCTGCTGCTGCGCAGCGCCAATGTTCTGGGCTGCACGCTGGAAACACTGCTGGACAGAAAAGCGGCGGCCGAGTGGGCACAGGCACATGATGCCGAGGCTGACGAACAGGCGGCGGGTGCAAAAAGCAAGCGTTTTCCTGAAACTGCCGCCGCAGAAACTGACGAACAGGAGAAGTACTCGCTGGAGGAAGTGCGCCTGCTGCTGAAGCTGCTGCAGCTGAGTAAGGGCCGCTGAAAGCAGCGGCTGTACTTTTTGCAGCTTGGATAAAAACTCTCAATACCAGCTCCGCAGTAATAACTGCGAGGATATAAACAAGTTTTTCTAAGGGGGCAGCGCGGCAGAACAAAAAGCAGTAAAGACCGAAAAAGACTGAACTGGGAAAGAAAGGAGGCGCAAAGTGGCAGAACAAATACATATCGGTTTTGGGATCGACAAAAACTTCGGCAGATTCGCCGGGATCACCATTACCTCACTGGTGCATAACAACATTCAACATGATTTAAATATCCATATCGTCTATGACGAATTATTGCCGGAGGATATGGACAGATTAAAAAAGACGGAGCAGTTATACCGTAACCTGACACTGCACTTCTACCAGATCACCAGCACCGAGGGGATGACATTTATCGTACCGCCGGGTCATATCACGCAGGCCATGTATTACCGCTATCTGTTTGTCGATCTGCTGCCAAAATCAGTTAAGCGGCTTATCTATCTGGATGCCGACATCATCTGCAAAGACGACATCCTGCCGTTGTGGCATACCGATCTGCAGGGCAGAGTTTTAGGAGCTGTACGTGACTGGGGTGAGGATCGCAGCTGCGGGCGTATCGGTTTGAAGAACGGCCGTTATTTCAATTCCGGCGTGCTTTTAATGGATTTGGTAAAGTGGCGGCAGCAAAAGCTGACGCAGAAGCTGTTCCGATGGCTGGAACAGGTAGGCAACACCAAAATACTCTGGGGCGACCAGGACGCACTCAACGGCGTTATCGATGGCTGGTTTACCGAACTGCCGAAAATTTATAACGGTATTGTCATCAACAACACGACACTGAACGAGGAACTGGATGTAGTGCTGGTGCATTATATCGATTATATCAAGCCATGGCATATCTATTATATGGACAGTGGCGCCAAAGAATTGTACTGGGAGTACGTTAAAAAATCACTGTGGAGCGATCTGCGGCCTGTTGACGGCAAAAGTGTTCAGACGGTGATGATGACAGCGCGGCTGCTGTATAAGCAGGGTAAATATGCCGAATCGGCGTCGTATTACGAAGCCTTATTAAAATATTTTTTGAAAGACAAATATGAATGATGAATTTGGGAATGAAGTATGCAAATGTCTCGTAAAGCAGGTTTAGCCAAGAAAATAGCCCATACCCTGATGGCGATGTCGATCGTCTATTCCAGCGGCATCAATATAGTCGTCAATGAGGTGTATGCCGCAGAAAAAATATTACTAGAAAATGAAGAAATTAAGCACGGCGGTGAGTTTACGAAAAGCGGAACTCCCGGCAATGATTTTAGTGCCAGCGGAGGCATTACTGATGGTGAAGATCTAAGTTATACCGGAGTGATCAAAACGAGCGATCTTTCCGGTCAGCTCATCTCAATTAAAGCGACTGGCGGCAAGGGTGGTGAGGATAATGCCGACGACCCAACAGTAAAGCAGGGGGCTAAAGGCGGCGACGCTATCGCTAAAGTAACGATAGACGGAACTCTGAGCAGCGTCACAACAGGAGATATAGCAGTAAGTGCTTACGCAGGAGCGAATGGCAGCGCTTACCAGGGAACGAACGTACGGCGTTAGCGGCGCGGCAGCGGCTTACGGGCTCGAGCTTAAGCATGATCTTACTATTACAGCGGCTGATATCACTGTAAAAGCTGGAATGACTTATCATACTCCGGGAATAGGTGGTAGAACGGATATAGCTGGAGACAAACATAGCGAAGCGATGGCAGTAGGCCTTAAGGTGGACAGCGGTACTGTTGATTTTACTGCCGGTAAGATCAAGGTTATCGCTGATAGTGAAGTTTATAATTTAAATGTTGATGTAATCGCGACAGAAAGAACTAAATTGTCTGATGGCGGTGATGCAGCAGCTTATGGTATCCAGGTCAATGGCGGCGAGGTAAGCGCAAAGCTGACCGGAGATATAGTGTTTGATAAGGTTCTCGGTGCAGATGGCAGCGGCACAAGGACAGAGGTCAATACTGGTAAAGGTGTTGACGGAGGCAACGGTGGCAATGCCTATGCTTACGGCGTTGATGTAAACGGCGGGATAGCTCATTTAGATTTGCAAAACATAACCATCGATAACGTAACATACAGTGGTAACTATATAAATGGCGGCGTCGGTGGTATAGGTGCTGGTACCGGTAATTCAGCGGCTGCAGCCGGCAAGACCGGCAATACCGGAAAGATCACTGCATTTGGCGTCAATGCCGAAGGTGGACAGACCGACGGTAACATAAAAACAATAAAAATTGAACTTACGAATAAGAATGGTAATGACAGCAGCGATGTTGTAAACAGGATCAGTGGCAACGGCGGTGCCGGCGGAGCAGTACAGCTGAATGTTGCGGAGGCAATTGACATTAAAGCTACTGCCGGTAACGGTGGCAAGTTAAACTGGCTAGAACTGGAAAGTGAAGGTTTACTGACAGCGACAGGAGCGGTGCAGTCTGCTGCAGGCAAAGGCGGCGAGGCATTGGCCGCCGGCATTGATAACCGGGGCGGCAGCAGTAATGTTACAGCTAAAGATATCAAGATCATGGCCATTGGTGGCAGTGGCGGCACTAGTGCTTATAGACTAGAAAACGTATCAGAGGCTGATGCGGCAATATTAGCTGCCGAAAGGGTAAGCGGCGAAGGCGGCGAGGCGACAGCTATCGGCTTACAAAATACGGACGGCAGCCTGACGGCAGATGTACAGAAGCTGGAAATAACTGCTACCGGTGGTGCTGGCGGCGCGGGATTGAGCACCTATAGTACGATCAGCGGCGCTGGCGCAGACAGTGGAGCTGCGGCCGCTTACGGTATCAATGTTTTAGGCGGATTAGCAGAAAATTTGACAGTGGCTGAAATTACAGTGCAGGCTACCGGTGGTACCAGCCAAAAACCTCGCAGTGGTTTTGTAAATGCTACCGGGGCTGGAGTAACCGGCGGCAAGGGCGGTAAAGGCGGGGCTGCTGCTGCCTATGGCGTCAGTAACAGCGGCGGCAGTGCCGGCGTAACAGTGGCTAAAATTACGATCAGTGCTAACGGCGGCACTGGCGGCGCAGGCGGTGGCGTAGATAAATCAGATGGTTCCTCTTACGTTGCTGCAGGTACAGGCGGTGACGGCGGTGATGGCGGCAGTGCCAATGCTTACGGTGTTTTTGGCAGTGGCAGCAGCCGTACTGTGATCGTTGCAGATAAGATTAGTGCAGAAGCTGTTGCTGGTGCTGGCGGTGCAGGAGCTACTAGTTCTAATGATGGTTATGATAGTGGTGTCGCTACATCAGGCAGTGACGGAGCCGCTGGAAAAGAAGCGAAAGCTTATGGTGTGTATGCCAATCAGGGGGCGGTAATCGATTTGAGTGCGAAAAGCGGCGACACTATCAAGATCGGTGCTAAAGCTGCCGCTGGTAGTGTGACTAACGAAGCCTACGCAGTTTATGCCGATAAAGGTACAGTTCTATTTGGCAGTAATGCCGAGCTGAATACCAGTGACGGAGCTTCAACACCGGATAATAATGTACTGACATCTTTGAACAATGCTACCCTTGGCTTCAGCGGTACCAGTGCCGACAGGAAGGTTACCGGCGGCACCCTGCAGCTGTCAGGCAGTAATGAATTTAGGGTAACGACAGACCTGGCAAATAACAAATCGGACAGATTTAATTTTGCTAAGCTGGCATCTGGCAGCAGTATGGAAGAACAATACATTACTGTTGGTTATGACAAAGCTTTTGACGGCAGCAGTGCTGATAGTATCAGCGGCAGTAATGTTGTAGTTTTGAGTGTTGCTGACCTGAACGGTCAGACACTGGGTAATTTCGTTGGGAAGGAAAGTATAATGGATGACCCGCTTTCTCCTTTTTCGGCAACACCGACTGTAGTAGTTGATGATACAGAGGTTCGGATAAGTAAAATCGATTTGAACAAAGATATTGGACCGTCTGATACGATGATTATCAGTAATGACGCGAGTTTGGCATTGCGCAATGTTTGGCGGATCGAAGGCAACAACGTTATGAAACGTATGGGTGAGCTGCGCAGTGGTACCGAAGCGGGAAAAGGCGGCGTCTGGGGCCGCTACTATCGCGGTGAGCTGAGTGCTGACAGTAATTATGACAGTAGTTTCAGTCAGGATTACACAGGCTTTCAGGGCGGTATAGACAAAGTGCAGGACTACAAAGGCGGTAAGCTTTATACAGGTATCGCCGTCAACCGCATCGACAGCAACGCCGGCTATACGGTAGGCAGCGGTGATCTGAGCAGCACAGGAGTGGGCCTGTATGGCAGCTGGCTGGGCAGCAAGGGACATTATCTGGATGTTATCGCCCGCGGCAGCAAGCTGACTAATGACTTTAAACTGGTCGATTTAAGCGGCAATGCCGCCAAAGCCGATTATGATACCTGGGCTTACGGTATCAGCGCCGAATACGGCTACAGACAGGACCTGAACGCAGGCTGGTTCGTAGAACCGCAGGCCGAACTTAGCCTGGGCCATATTAGTAGAGTTGATTATACAACGTCTAATGGTGTCAGCATCCGGCAGGATGGAGTTAACAGCGCTATTGTACGTTTAGGCTTCTTGGGTGGTAAAGAGTTTAGCATTGGCGGGCGCCCGAGCAATGCCTATGTCAAAGCATCACTGCTGCACGACTTCGGCGGCAACGGCGGTTCAACAGGATATTATGGCATTAAAAGTTTGGCTATGCAGACAGGCGACCTGACTGGGAGCTGGTATGAAATCGGGTTGGGCGCAAATTTGGGCATTACCAAAAACAGCAATTTGTATTTTGATGCGCTGAAAACTTTAAATAGTACGGTTCGTACCGACTGGCAGTTTAACGCCGGGTTGAGATTCACGTTCTAGCAGATTTACAAAATAAAAAGGCTATATAAAACTTTAACAGCATACAGAAAAACAAAAAAACTCTGCCGATGAGGGCAGAGTTTTGCGGACGATTGAGTTTTATTGCTTATTACACCAGCTTTTTGAAGTAGCTGTTGACGAACATCAGATAAAAGACTATCGAAATCGCCATTGTTGCCAGTTCTGCGAAAGGTACAGAGAGCCAGATGCCGTTGATGCCTATCAGTGAAGGCAGGGTAAATAAGGCTGCCAGTACGAATATCAGCGAACGCAGCAGCGAGATGATGCCTGCGATCAGTCCGTTACCTATAGCGGTATAGAAGCCGGCGATAAAGATATTGAAGCCCAGGAAGATAAAGCAGTAGGAGAACATCCTGAAACCGTGTACTGCTAAATCAATGACCTGCTGGTTATCGCCGATGTACCAGGAGATGATGTTGGCGCCGTAAAAACGGGCTAAGGTGAAGACCGCCAGGGAGCCAAAAAGAATGGCTTTTTTACAGTGATCGATGATCTCGCCCAGGCGTTTTTTGTTTTGCGCGCCGTAGGCATAACTGATAACCGGCTGTGCGCCTGTTGCTATACCAAGATAGATGCTGATGAGGAAGTAGAAGATGTTGATGTTGACGGCCATAGCCGCAACGCCATCCTCGCCGGCAAATTTGATAATAGCGATATTAAAGAAAATCGTTACGATACCCGAGGAAAGCTCGGTGAGCATTTCGCCGGCGCCGTTGAAGCTGGACTTGATAAAGTACCATTTGTTCCAGTGGAATTTGGTAAATTTCAGGTTTGTTTCGTAGAGTTTGAAATAAACCAGACCCATCAGCGTGGAGATGGCGATCGAGGTGATCGTAGAAATCGAGGCGCCGAAAACTCCCCAGCCTAAAACAACGATAGTATAATAGTCTAAGACGATGTTGAGGATAAATCCTGTTAAGGACATTACCAGAGAATAGGCAGGTCTGCCGTCCAGACGGATATAATATTCGAGGAACAGCTTGACCGCCAGGATCGGCGTACCTAAAATCATATATTTAAGGTAAGTTTTACAATCTTCAAACAGCAGCGCTGTAGAACCCAGAGAATAAATAATACGGTCCATATTAAAGTAAGCGACGATTGCAAAAATTGCCGTAAATCCCGTCAGAAACCAGAACATTGAGGTGAAGTAGGTATTGGCTAAACTGCGTTTGCCTTCGCCCAGCTTAATGCCGACCAGGGCACAGGAGCCGCAGGTAAACATGACGGCCAGACCCCAGATAAGGTTTGAGTAAGGCAGGACGATATTGATAGCGGCCATGGCGTTAGTTGATACGTATTGTGCCAGGAACCAGCTGTCGATCGCTGAATAGAACGATACCAGAACCATTGTAACTACGGACGGGAAAATATATAAGATGAAGTCCGAGAAACTTTGTTTTACATTTATTTTGCTGTACATTTGGGACACCCTTTCCGAAACTTGCGCAAGTTCCTGTATCTATATCCTACCTTAGCGGTAATATTAAAGCAAATGAGGAATATTGAGGAGATTGAAGGAGATTGGAGGAGCTTTGAGGAGTTTGGGAAAAAATTTGTTTCCCGGATTTTAAATAGTGATAGAGGCCTTAAATCGCCTTTAGTTACAAAAAAAGTAAAAAATGTTATATTTTAAAGAAATTTAACGTTTTTGTTTGACAAGTGTATAGCGCAGAGATATAATAAATCCAACAGAATATTATTAGATAGAGGAGCGGAAAGCAAGAGTACTTCGCGGAGAGGGATCGCTGAAACGAAGGAAAGGGTAACCGCCGAAGTATAACGGCAGCCATGCGGTTATGCTGGGCCGTCGGTAAAAAACCGCCGGACTGTCGCCTTACAGGCGGAGGGCTATCTCAACTATGCAGATTATATTTGTATGTAACAATGCTGTTGACCGTTGAGTATTGCTCTCAACGGTTTTTGATTTTTATAAGGAGTGTGAAATTAATGATTAAGGTTTTAGTTAATGGCGCTTTGGGACGTATGGGCAGCGAGGTCGTGAAAACTGTTCTTGAACAGGAGGATATGGAGCTTGTTGCCGCAGTCGATGCTTTCGGCGCCGATAAAATGATTCCGGTTAAAAACGGTAATCAGATGGCAGTAGCTACTGATCTTAAAGCCAAACTGATGGTAGTAAAGCCTGATGTAGTTGTTGATTTTACCCGTCCTGATGTAGTAATGGCATCACTGCGCACAGTGCTGTCGGCAGGAGTTCGTGCGGTTGTTGGTACAACAGGCTTCAGCGAGGCTGATCTGGCAGAGCTGGATGAGTTGGCTAAAGCTAATAATACAGGTATTCTGATCGCTCCTAATTTTGCTTTGGGGGCAATATTGATGATCAAGCTGGCCTGCGAGGCAGCAAAATATTTTCCTAATGTTGAGATCATTGAACGTCACCATGATAAAAAGCTTGACGCTCCTTCAGGGACTGCGGTTATTACAGCCCAGCAAATCGCCGAGGTGCGTCAGGAAATGCACCAGGGACATCCGGAAGAAAAAGAGTTGCTGGCAGGTGCCCGCGGCGCTGATTATAAAGGTATGAAGATCCACAGCGTGCGTTTACCCGGATATGTTGCTTCTCAGGAGGTCATTTTCGGAAGTCAGGGCGAAACTCTCCGCATCAGCAACGAACCGGTCAACCGTGAATGTTATATGCCCGGTGTGATGCTTGGCTGCCGCAAGATGATGGATAAAGTTGGTTTGACTTATGGCTTGGATAAGCTGTTATAATAAAATTTATGGAGGGGAAGCAGATGAAAAAATATAATGTGGCTATTTTAGGCGCTACCGGAGCGGTAGGAGCCGAGTTTTTGAAACTTATCGAGGAAAGGAACTTTCCGTTTTCCGAATTACGCCTGCTGGCTTCTAAACGCAGCGCCGGTAAAGAAATAGCTTTTATGGGTAAAACCTACACTGTTGAAGAAGCTACTTTCGATTCCTTTAAAGGTATAGATATCGCTTTGTTTGCAGGCGGTTCCATTTCTAAAGATTTCGCTCCGCATGCGGTGAAAGCCGGCGCGGTGGTCATTGATAATTCCAGTGCTTTTCGTATGGACCCTGAGGTACCGTTGGTAGTGCCGGAGGTCAATCCGCAGGCTATTTTGAAGCATAAAGGTATTATCGCCAACCCAAACTGTTCTACTATTATTATGGTTATGGCTTTAAAACCTATTTATGACCTGGCAAAAATAAAGCGTGTCATCGTGTCTACTTATCAGGCTGTTTCCGGTGCCGGCAAAGAAGGTATCGACGAGCTTGACGCTCAGGTGCGGGATCATAGTGAGGGCAGGGAAATGACTGCGAATATCCTTCCTTCCGCCAGCGCTGAGAAGCATTATCCTATTGCTTTTAATCTGATTCCTCAAATAGATGTTTTCTGCGATAATCTTTATACTAAGGAAGAAATGAAGATGGTCAATGAAACGAAAAAAATTATGGAGGATTATGAAATGCGGATCACTGCTACTACGATCCGCGTACCTGTTTACCGCAGTCATTCCGAGTCTGTAAATATCGAGCTGGAAAAAGAAGTCGATCTGGGGGCTATGCGCGAAGCGCTGGCAAAATTCCCGGGAGTTACTGTTCAGGATGATCCTTCTAAGCAGGAATATCCGATGCCGTTATATACTTCCGAAAAAGACGATGTTTATGTAGGACGTCTGCGCAGGGACGAATCATGTGAGAAGTCTTATAATATATGGGTCGTCGGCGATCAGATCCGTAAAGGCGCTGCGCTGAATACTTTACAGATCGCCGAAACGATGATCAAAAACGGCTGGATCTAAGATAGGAGAGCGACACAGTTCATGAAAATTTTAGTGCAAAAGTTCGGCGGTACTTCCGTTGCTTCACAGGAAGCGCGCATCGCTGTTAAGGATAAGGTGCAGAAAGCCGTACGCAGCGGTTTTGCTCCGGTTGTAGTTGTTTCTGCGATGGGACGCAAAGGAGAACCTTACGCTACCGATACCCTGATCAAGGTACTGAAGGAAACGAATCTTTCAGTCAACGTGCGCGAACTGGATATGATGATGTGCTGCGGCGAGATCATGGCAGCCTGCGTTATGGCAGCGACGCTGCAGAAATTCGGGATCAATGCTATGGCGCTTACGGGCGGTCAGGCCGGGATTATTACGGATTCTCAGTTTGGTGCGGCACGGATCAAAAATATCAATGTCAGCAATTTGCATCATTTATTGGAATCAGGCGTTATTCCTATTGTCTGCGGGTTTCAGGGCATGACGGAAAATAACGGCAAGTTTACTACTTTGGGCCGCGGCGGCAGTGATACTACGGCTGCTGCAATAGGCGCCGCTTTGCATGCTGAATGTGTCGAGATTTATACTGATGTCGAAGGCATTATGACAGCGGATCCGCGTTTGGTAAAAGAGGCTTCGATATTGAAGCAGATCTCCTACGGCGAAGTTTGTCAAATGGCGCATCAGGGCGCAAAGGTTATCCATCCGCGCGCAGTAGAGATCGCAATGAAGAAAAATATACCGCTGATCGTAAAATCTACGTTCAGCGATGCTCCCGGCACACTCATTACAAATGATTGTGCAGAAACGGAAGAGGATACTTCTATCAATGAGCGCAGGCTGGCCAGCGGTGTAACTCATCTGACCGATCTGGCTCAGTTCCGGGTTGCGCTCAATCCTGAGGATATCGCCAGCGGCCGCAAGCTGTTTGAGGATCTGGCTGATGCCGGTATCAGCGTCGGCTGTTTGAATTTATCCGAGAGCAATGCTATGTTTGCGGTTTTTGCCGATGATGTGGAACATACAAATAAAGTTTTAAATGGTACAGATTTTGAATATACTTTAACCGAGGATTGTGCCAAGGTTTCGGTTGTCGGTTCGGCGATGCGCGGCGTACCCGGTGTTATGGCTAATTTTGTTGCAGCGCTTACCGGCTGCAAAATAAGCATCCTGCAGACTGTGGATTCTGATACGACTATCTCCGCGATAATCAAACAGGAACATCTGATCGATGCTGTGAAGGCGCTTCATAAAGCGTTTAAATTATAAGCGAGGTGTAAGTAATGAAAAATCCTTATTTTGGCAGACTTTTGACCGCTATGGTCACTCCTTTTAATGCTGATGGCAGCGTCAATTATGAAAAGGCGGCTGATCTGGCTGAATGGCTTATCAATAATGGCTCTGACGGCTTGGTCGTAGCAGGCTCTACCGGCGAGGCTGCTACTATGAGTGCGGAGGAAAAACTGGAATTGTTCCGCGTAGTTGTTAATCGTATCAATAAACGCGTGCCTGTTATTGCTGGTACAGGTTCTAATAACACTGCTGATTCTGTCAAAATGACGAAAATGGCCGAGGCAATGGGTGTCGATGGCGCTTTGATAGTTGGTCCGTATTACAACAAGCCGACACAGGAAGGGTTTTACCAGCATTTTGCAGCTGTAGCGCAAAGTACAGGATTGCCTATCATTGTTTATAATGTTCCGGGACGTACAGCTTCCAATATCTCTCCGGCAATAGTAGCACGTCTGGCTGCTGATTTTGAGAATATTGTTGCGATCAAAGAAGCTGCAGGCAATGTTGCTCAGGTTGCCGAGCTTTATTCGGTTCTTCCGGAAGAGTTTACGATCTACAGCGGTGACGACGGACTGATTCTTCCGTTTATGTCTGTCGGCGCGACCGGGCTTATTTCTGTGCTCAGCAATATTGGCGGCGGTATCTTGCAGGACGTTATGCAGGCTTATGAAGACGGCCGCGTACGCGAAGCTGCAAAATTGAATGCCAGAATGGTGCCGTTGGCAAACGCTATGTTTATCGAAACCAATCCTATCCCGGTAAAAGCTGCGGTAACGCTCGTTACTGGCATTGATGCAGGTCAGCCGCGTCTGCCGCTGACCCCGATGGAACCGGCAAATAAAGCAAAAATGGTCGCCGTTCTCCAAGAATACGGCCTTGTAAAATAATGGCGAAATTAGTAGTGATAATTCAGTGTGACATCGTGCAGAAAAAATGCGTTGGTTATGCCTGCATGAAATCGTTTTATGAGCGCAGCGGCAGATTTACCGGTTATGATGCCGATACCAAATATATGACGATTACCTGCGGCGGCTGCTGTGGTGCTGGTGTAGCCGGAAAAATCGAAGATTTGAACCGTAAACTTAAACGCTGGGGTGATGATCGCAGGGATGTTGTGGTACATTTAGCATCGTGCGTCGTATCAGACAATTATCACCGTCCGCCTTGTCCACATAGAGACTACATCAAGACAATCGTAGAACGTAAAGGTTACCCTGTTATTTTTGGTTCGTATATTTCCAAAACTGCAGAGAAAAAACGTCAGGACGGCATTTACGAAGCTTTTTAATGCTTGCTGCTACCGTAGTTTTATTATAAAACTACGGTAGTTTTTCTGTGTTTGGGGCAGGATTTTTACCCTCGGTACAGAATTTAATAATTATCGAATTAAATAAGACGCTTAAAGCTGTCAGATTCAGCAAACAGGCTGAGGCCGCGGAGAATGCCGGCAAATATACCGGTCTTGTCGGCAATAATATTTGTGAAGATTGGTTTAGGAGGTAGTTTTTTGTGATTAAAAAAATTTTATTTTTGTGTATGATGCTGATGATATTGCTGATGCCTAAAGGACCTGTGGAGGCAGCAGGTATTACTGCTTATGAAAAATTTATCAGCCCGGCCTACTGGACGGAACATAATGCCGACGGTGATAAAGTAGTGCTAAATGCGGCGGGCGTAGAGGCTTTCAATAAAAAGATCATTGCCGCATCGCCGACAGTTTATGATATGGCCGCTTATCCTAAAACCCTGAGCGGTAAAACGGTAGCAACTTATGTCAATACGCATACAGATTTGAGTGATGAACTGTACCGGGAAGGTAAGCTCGTCAGTGATAATTATAAAAATATTCTGCGTTCGCAAACTAATGCGGCGGCAATACCGGCTGAGGTCACTGTGCGTTATGGCGTTACTGTAAGGCGTGCTAATCTGCGTAATCTGCCGACAGGTGAAGGTTTGTTTTTTTATGCCGGTGACCGTAATTTTGATGCTTTGCAGGAAACCGCTTTGGATCCGGGCGAGGCTGTCGCTATTTTGCATACCAGTACTAACGGTTATTTTTATTATGTGCAAGCGTATAATTACCGTGGCTGGCTGTCTAAATTTGATGTTGCCGAAACTGACCGCAGTATCTGGTTGCGTTATGCGGAGCCTAAGAATTTTCTGACCGTAGTTGCTAAGGATTACACATTAAAGGCGGACGGAGCTCAGGTTTTATTTCAGCAGGGCGCTCGTTTGCAGCTGGCTGATAAAAAAGCATCTGCTTATACGGTGAAGGTTCCTGTCAGGACTAAAGAGGGCAAGCTGCAGGAAGAGAAGGTAGTTTTGGCTGCCAATGCTTCGCTGCACGAAGGTTATCTGCCTTATACGACTAATAATATTATCCGCAGCGCTTTTAAATTTTACGATTCTGTATATGGTTGGGGCGGACTGCAGCAAAGCGTCGATTGTTCCAGTTTTATCAGTAATGCTTACCGTACAGTAGGTATTTTTCTGCCGCGCAATGCTGACGAGCAGGAAACAAGCGCTGGTATTCATAAAAAAATGGGCAATATGAGCAGTGCTCAGCGTGCCAATGTCATAAAAGGTTTAACTCCTGGTTCTACACTGCATATGGACGGACACGTGATGTTGTATCTCGGTTCCTCCAACGAGATTCCCTATGCTATTCATTCTCTGGGCAGCCATTATACGGGCGGTACGCGTCATAGTGTAATGAAGGTCGTTGTCAGTGATTTGAATCTGCAGAAATCAAATGGCAACACCTATTTGGATGAGTTGACTACCTGTGTAACTTTCAGATAAAAATAAAAAAGTATAAAGGAGCAGTATTATGGATTTAGATCAGGAAACAGCAAAAGAGTTAGTAAAATCAGTGATAGATGGTTTTGAAGAAGAAAGTATAGTTAATGCGGAGTCTGTTACCTTGTTTTTGTGCAGGGAATGTCTGCCGTACTTAACAAAAATGAATATTCCAGCTAATATAGTGCAGGCTGTCAATGGGCTGGCTGAAAAAAATGAAGATTTGACAGCAGCAGGAAGCTTGACTGATCTTGTTATAGCGCAGGATGGAAGGTTGCAGAGAGTTATTGTTGCC
>ERZ773225.1204-NODE-1204-length-32872-cov-5.695493_pt1 | contig 32872 bp, 28 predicted proteins | sample MGYA00580993_ERZ773225 | MGnify/ENA primary metagenome ERZ773225 (study PRJEB29015, sample SAMEA2737748) | human gut metagenome | biome: human gut; feature: human-associated habitat; material: faeces | place: China | collected 2012 ...
AAAACTTCCGGCAGATTATGAGGAATTGTTGAAACTAAAGGGAATCGGTAGTTACACCGCAGGGGCAATCGCCTCCATTGCATACCAGATTCCGGTGCCGGCTGTGGATGGGAATGTATTCCGCATCCTGACGAGAGTGGCTGCGGACGATACCGATATTATGAAGCCGTCTTTTCGCACCCTTCTGGAAAAAGAGCTGCGGGAAGTCATGCAGGGAATGGAGATGCCGGGGGCGTTTAACCAGGCACTGATGGAACTTGGTGCGACCGTGTGTGTGCCGAACGGTGCGCCGTTATGTGAACAATGTCCGTGGAACAGTCTCTGTCTGGCAAGGAAAGAGGGCAGGATCGCAGAACTTCCGGTCAGGACGAAAGCGAAAGCGAGACGTATCGAAAAGAGGACGGTGCTTGTCATCCGGGATAATGATAAAGTGGCAATCCGGAAACGACCGGAAAAAGGACTTCTGGCAGGACTCTATGAACTGCCGAATGTTGAGGGGCGATACTCGCAGGATGAGATTGTTCATCTGGTAAAAGATATGCATCTTTCTCCAATCCGGGTGCAGAAGCTAGAGAATGCAAAACATATATTTTCCCATATCGAATGGCAGATGGAAGGATATGCGGTTTTGGTGGAAGAAGCAGGATTTGACACTGAGGCAGAGAAAATGGCAGAAAATCATCTCATTTTTGTGGATGCAGAAAAATCTCAGGAAAATTATGCAATTCCGTCTGCGTTTGCCGCCTACGCAAAATATATGGGGATCAGACTTGGAAATGAAAAATTTCTGGTGACGGATTAGAAGGTATGGAATTATTACAATTCTGGGATAAAAAAGAGGGAGCCGGTGCAATGCACCGGCTATTCATATGAAAAAGATTGTGTATGGAAAGTGAAATGCTTCACTATTTTCTGGGAGGAACCTTGCTTACTGGTTAAGCAAGGCAACCTGATCTACTCAGGTATGAAAAAAAGTTCTATGAAAAATTTTCTTGTTGGCTTAACTTATGCTTAGAGTATAAAGTTGAATTGTGTCTATCGTATGATGGCTTTGTGAGAAATTTGTAAATAAAATATGAACAAAATGTTCAAAATTCAGGCTGTAATAAATAATTAAGAAAAAATAAATTGGCTTGTCATAATAAAATATGTATAATAGGAAAGTACTACAACCGTTTCGCAGTCCGGATACAGGATTGCAGACGATCAGTAAATAATGTTGGAAAATGTCGATATTATAATAAGGAAAGTCAGAGGTAATAAAAGATGTACGATTGCATCGTGATAGGAGCCGGAATTGCCGGAGCAGCCTGTGCCAGAAAACTGGCAGAGGAAGCCGGAAAGAAAGTTCTTGTGATTGAGAGACGAAACCATGTTGGAGGAAACTGCTATGATGTTTTGGATGAATATGGCATTTTAATCCATGAGTATGGTCCACATATTTTCCATACAGGCCTGGAAGAAGTTTATGAATATCTATCGAGATTTACGGAATGGTATCCTTTCGGACATGAAGTGGTAGCAAAAGTGGGGGACAAGCTGATCCCGGTTCCATTTAACTTAAATACGCTGCACATGGTTTATGAGAAGGAAAAAGCAGATCTTCTGGAGAAAAAACTGATCGAAGCTTACGGTGAGGGAAGCCGTGTGCCGATCATGAAACTTCGTGAGAATGATGATCCGGATATCCGTGAGATCGCACAGTATGTCTATGAGAATGTATTTTTGAAATATACCATGAAACAGTGGGGACAGAAGCCGGAAGAGATCAGTCCGGAAGTGACAGGAAGAGTGCCGGTGCTGATCTCTTATGATAACCGTTATTTTCAGGACAAATATCAGGGTGTGCCAAAGGATGGCTTCACACCGATGTTTGAGCATATGTTAGATCATGAGAACATAGAAGTTGTTCTGGATACAGACTGCAGGGATGTCTTAAAATTTACAGGGAATGAGATCCTTTTTGAGGGAAAACCATTTGAGGGAGATGTCATTTACACAGGAGCGCTGGATGAGCTTTTTAATTGTAAATTCGGCAGACTGCCATATCGTTCGCTGGATTTCCATTTTGAGCATTATGATGAGGAGTCTTATCAGGGACACAGCGTGGTAAACTACACGGTAAGCGAAGATTACACCCGCATTACGGAGTTTAAATTTCTGACGGGACAGAAAAATACAGATGGAACTACAATTGTAAAAGAATATCCGTTTGCATATACGGGTGCGGCGGGCGAGATTCCCTATTATGCGATTTTAAATGAGGAAAATCAGGCACTTTACGGGAAATACAGGGCGCTCACAGCAGGACTTCCGAAGTTCCATTTATTAGGCAGGCTTGCAGAATACAAATATTACAATATTGATGCCATGACGAAAAAAGCCATGGAACTGGCAGATGCCATTATGAATCAGTAGGAAAGGTTATCATTATGAAGTTACTTACATTTGCAATTCCATCTTATAATTCGCAGGATTATATGGAACACTGCATCCTGTCTCTGCTTCCGGGTGGGGATGATGTTGAGATTTTGATCGTGGATGACGGATCAAAGGACCGCACCGCAGAGATCGCAGACGAGTACGAGAGAAAATATCCGGGAATCGTGCGTGCCATTCATCAGGAGAACGGTGGGCACGGAGAGGCAGTAAATGCCGGAATCCGTAATGCCACAGGACTTTTCTTCAAAGTTGTGGACAGTGACGACTGGGTGGATTACGAAGCCTATATGAAGATTTTAAAAAAATTGCGTGAACTTGCTGGTGGAGATACCGTGCTGGATATGTTTATTGCAAATTATGTTTATGAAAAAGAGGGTGTACGGCACAAAAAAATCATGCGCTATTCTTCCCTGCCGCAGGATAAGATTTTTACATGGAATGAGGCAGGAAGATTCCACAAGGGACAGTACATTCTGATGCATTCTGTCATTTACCGTACACAGCTTCTGCGGGAATGTGGGCTTGAACTGCCAAAACATACTTTTTATGTGGATAACATTTATGTGTACAAGCCATTGCCAAGCGTAAAGCATATGTACTATATGGATGTTGATTTTTACCGTTACTTCATTGGACGTGATGATCAGTCCGTCAATGAAAAAGTGATGATCGGTCGTATTGACCAGCAGATCAAGGTGAATAAGATCATGATCGATGAGTTTGATCTCTGGAAGATCCCGAATCCAAAACTACGTCATTATATGTTTAATTATCTTGAGATCATCACAGTAATCTCAACGATCATGCTGATCCGCTCCGGCACAGAGGAGAATCTTGAGAAAAAACGCGAGTTATGGAAATATATCAAAGACCATGATATCCGTCTGTTCCACCATTTGAGAAACGGTATTATGGGAAATGCGATGAACCTTCCGGGAAGAGGCGGAAGAAAGATTTCAGTTGCAGCTTACAAACTTTCACAGAAAATTGTTGGATTTAACTAAGGATATGGTGATCAGGTATGTACGTTAGACGGTCAAATATGGAAGATATACCGGCAATGATGGAGTTATATGCGCAGGCAAGGGTTTTTATGCGTGAAAATGGAAATCCAAACCAGTGGGATGAAAATTATCCATCGAGAGAGTTGTTGGAAAAGGATATTGCCTTTGGAAACAGCTACATTGTAGAAGATGATGAGAAGAACCTTGCAGCAACATTTGCTTTTATAAAAGGTGAGGACCCGACTTATTATGGGATTGAGAATGGAGCATGGCTGAATCATGAGCCATATGGAACCATTCACAGACTTGCGGGAAATACTTCTTATCATGGAATTGCCAGTGGATGTATTAGCTGGTGTAAGAGCCAGATTGGAAATCTGAGAGCAGACACCCATGAGGATAATAAAATCATGCAGCATTTGTTGGAAAAGAATGGATTCGTGCGATGTGGAATCATTCATCTTGCAAATGGTGCGCCAAGAATCGCTTATCAGTTTGCCGGAGACAGCGCAGACTACTGGAGTGTGAGAGAAGTTTCTTCCGGTGGGCGTGGATTCGGAATTGCGTCCATGGTACTTGGCATTATCGCATTGGTCTTATTCTTTTCCTTCGTGAATATCCCACTTGCGATCCTCGCCATTATCTTTGGTATCATCCAGTTGACGAGAAAGGCACCAAAAGGGATGGCAATCTCCGGGATCGTCATGAGTACAATCTCATTATTTCTGTTAGTGATTTTCTGGGCTTGTATGTTTGTGTCAGATGCCAGAACAGAAAGCACGGATAGCAGCACTTATTATGAAGGATCCGAAAATGATGATGCATCCGGTGATTATTATGATGGCTTATATGAGGGCTACCAGCAGGGATACAAAGATGGCTATTATGATGGCTACTATGGCTACACACCGGATGAAGAATTCTATGGTCATACACCGGATGACAGCTTCTATGGTTATCTGCCGAATGATGATTCTTATAATTTTCATGGGAAGAACGGCATATATTATTAACAAAGAAATGACAGCCGGGGAATCCGTTTGAGACAGAAAAGCAATGGGAAACAACAATTCGTTATAAAAAGAGCAGCAGGATTTCTGCTGCTTATTTTTGTGTTTACAGGGATCATTGGTATTTGTGTGGAAAAAAAGGACAATAGGATAAGAGCAGACAGTGGGATGGAGACAGAGAGAATGGCAGAAGAGAACACGAAAGCAGCATCAGGAAAAATCAAAGAGGAGGAAGTTAAGAAAGTGGCTTTGACATTTGATGATGGACCAAATCCGGATCATACGGAGACACTTTTGGAAGGCTTGAAAGAGCGGAATGTGAAGGCAACTTTTTTTCTTCTGGGTGCGGAGTGTGAAAAATATCCCGAGATCGTGAAGAAAATCCATGCAGACGGACATCTCATCGGCGTTCATTCCTATGAACATGTGAATCTTTCCAATCTCACGGATCAGGCGGCGATGGAGCAGGTGGACAAAACAGACCAGATTATTTTTGGACTGACCGGAGAACATGCGCAATATATCAGACCGCCTTACGGCTGCTGGAAATGCAATCTCGATTATGAGACAAAAATGATCGAGGTGCTGTGGGACGTCGATCCGCTCGACTGGAAGACAGATAATTCCAGCGTCATTGCAAAGCGTGTCATGGATAAAGTGCAGGAAAATGATATCATTCTGCTGCATGATGCCTCAGAATCATCGGTAAATGCAGCACTTCTGATTATTGATGAATTGCAGGGAGAGGGATATTCGTTTGTGACGGTCGAGGAACTGATACTGGAATAAGAAGGTTCGAGCGTCAGGTGTATAAAAAGTATACGCCTGAAAAAACGCTGGCGTAAAATTTTAGCCCGATCATGAAAAAAATAGATTAATTTACAAATGTAGAGTGAAATGCTATGATAACAGAAAAAGGGGCTGTAAAATAAGTCCCTTTTTGTCGTTAGATATCCCCGGAATAAAAGCGGTTGCTTTTGCAGGGCTATGTATGCAATAATATCATTATCTATCCAAAGGACAGATAATGATATTATTAAGTTCAGAAACATGACACAGGTCAAAATGACAATATAGGTAATTGCAAAATTTATAGAAAACATAATTAAATTGTGGAAAATAAGATAAAATGAAATATCCACTTGTCAAACAGGGCAAATTCATGTAATGTAATAATTGCGATGAATTTTCACGAATAAAATCCGTCATATTTTTGGAATAAAATACTAAAAATTGAATTTATGATCTCAAATATTGCAAGTTTTGAAATTAGAATATTCAATATGGTCAAGTGTACGCACTACACGGACAAGAAGAAAGGTTTTTTGTATGGATTTATTTGATTATATGAGAGAACAGAACAGGGAAAAGGAATCGCCGTTAGCTTCCAGACTTCGTCCAGCGACGCTGGATGAGATGGTAGGGCAGCAGCATATTATCGGAAAAGACAAGCTGCTTTACCGTGCGATCAAGGCTGACAAGTTGAGTTCCATTATTTTATATGGACCGCCGGGAACCGGAAAAACGACACTGGCAAAGGTCATTGCCAATACCACAAGCGCTGAGTTCCTTCAGATTAACGCAACTTCCGCCGGGAAAAAAGACATGGAGGATGTCATTGCGCAGGCGAAGAACAATCAGGGCATGTACGGCAAAAAGACGATCCTGTTTATCGATGAGATCCATCGCTTCAACAAGGGACAGCAGGACTATCTCCTTCCATTTGTGGAAGACGGAACGGTCATTCTAATCGGTGCAACGACAGAAAATCCTTATTTTGAAGTGAATGGAGCTCTTTTGTCCCGTTCTATTATTTTTGAGCTGAAGAATTTGTCCACTGAAGATATTAAGACACTGATCCTCAGGGCAGTGAATGATAAGGAAAAAGGAATGGGTGCTTACGATGCAGTCATTGACGAGGAGGCACTGGATTTTCTTGCGGACGTGGCAAACGGAGACGCAAGAGCAGCGCTCACAGCAATTGAACTTGGTATTTTGACAACAGAGCGGAGCGCAGATGGAAAAATCCATATCACACTTGAGGTTGCCAGCGAATGTATTCAGAAACGTGTGGTGCGTTACGATAAGACCGGAGATAATCATTATGATACGATCTCAGCTTTTATCAAAAGTATGCGCGGCTCTGACCCGGATGCAGCAGTTTATTATCTTGCCAGGATGCTTTACGCGGGGGAAGATATTAAGTTTATCGCAAGAAGAATTATGATCTGCGCGGCAGAGGATGTGAGCAATGCCGATCCGATGGCACTCGTTGTCGCAACATCAGCAGCACAGGCAGTTGAGCGTATCGGTATGCCGGAGGCACAGATTATTTTGTCGCAGGCGGTCACGTATGTGGCAAGTGCGCCAAAGAGCAACTCGGCAGTCAATGCGATCTTCGATGCGATGGAAGCAGTAAAGAATACGAAAACAGCGCCGATCCCGGTTCATTTACAGGATGCACACTATAAGTCATCCGGAAAACTGGGGCATGGTGTTGGATATAAATATGCACATGATTATCCGGATCATTATGTGGAGCAGCAATATCTGCCGGACGGACTGACAGACCGGAAGTTCTACGTTCCGGGTGAGAACGGCTACGAGAAGAAGATCCGTGAATATTTCAAAAAGATCAAGGGTGAGCCAGAAGAGGAGTAAGAGAACATTCCGGGCATGAGATGATCTCTGTTTCACAGGCTGATGAGCAGAGCACATTTTTCCGGTATTGGATCTTTACATATATTAAAAAGCAGGAGGAATTAGAGATGAAGTCCTACGAGGAAATGACAAAAGAAGAGTTATTGAAAGAGAAGGAAGGATTGGAAGCGGAATACAAAAAATTCCAGCAGAGAGGCTTAAAACTTGATATGTCCAGAGGTAAGCCATCCCAGGAACAGTTAGACCTTTCGATGGGAATGATGGATGTACTGACTTCCGGTGTTGATCTGACCTGTGATGATGGTACAGACTGCAGAAACTATGGTGTGCTGGACGGTATCAGTGAAGCAAAACAGCTTATCGGTGATATGATCGAGTGTAATCCGGACAATATCATCATTTATGGTAACTCAAGCCTTAACATTATGTATGACACCATCTCCCGTTCCATGACGCACGGTGTAATGGGAAATACGCCATGGTGCAAATTAGATAAAGTAAAATTTTTGTGCCCGGTACCGGGATATGACAGACATTTTGCGATCACAGAATATTTCGGCATTGAGATGATCAACGTACCGATGCTTCCGACCGGACCGGATATGGATATGGTGGAAGACCTTGTGAGCAAAGATGAGGCGATCAAAGGTATCTGGTGTGTGCCAAAATATTCCAATCCACAGGGAATCACTTATTCGGATGAGACGGTCCGCCGTTTTGCAAGATTAAAACCGGCAGCAAAAGATTTTCGTATTTACTGGGATAACGCATACTGCGTGCATCATTTATATGATATTAACCAGGATCATCTGATCGAGATCTTAAAAGAATGCAAGAGAGCAGGAAACCCGGATATGGTTTACAAATTCTGTTCTACAAGCAAGATCACATTCCCTGGTTCCGGTGTGGCAGCGATCGCAACTTCTGCCAACAACTTAGAGGATATCAAGAAACAGTTGAAGATCCAGACCATCGGTCATGATAAGGTAAACCAGCTGCGCCATGTCCGTTTCTTCAAAGATATCCACGGAATCACAGAGCATATGCGCAAGCACGCAGATTCTCTCCGTCCAAAATTTGAAATGATCCTGGATACATTTGAAAGAGAGTTAAAAGGACTCGGAGCCGGAAGCTGGTACAGCCCGAAGGGTGGATACTTCATCACATATGAGACACTGGATGGATGTGCAAAAAATGTTGTGGCAAAAGCAAAAAAAGCAGGGGTTGTGATGACTCCGGCGGGTGCGCCTTTCCCATATGGAAAAGATCCGCATGATTCTGTCATCCGTATCTCACCATCCTATCCAAGCCTGGAAGATCTTACGACTGCGATCGACATCTTTGTTGTCTGCGTCAAGCTTGCAAGCATTGAGAAACTTTTAGGAGAATAATAGTAAGTTTTTAACCGCTGAAAAGCAAAAGAAAAAGACCTGTGTGTACAATGTCATAATGTTCGCATGACATAGGTACACGCAGGTCTTTTTTATGAATTATGCCTCAGTGGAAGCATCCTCTGTTCCGTTTTTCCATTTGTTGAATTTCTCGACAACTGCGTCGTAGGTTCTCTGGGAAATATCCGGAAGTTTATCTCCCCATGCTTTGGTTGCCTGTTCGAAACCTTTCTTGAAAGCTTCTAACATAGCGTCTGCCTTGTCAGGATCGTCACCGGATAAAGCTTTTGCAAAATCAAGAATACGGTCGGAAGTCTGCTCTACACCCCAGTAACCGTCGTCTGCGATATCTGCCTGTGCCTGTGCTTTCACATCGGCTGATACGGTAAAATCACCTTTTGCAAGGAATTTCCACATATCATCTGCGGTGCCGATCGCAACACCCTGCTTGGTCATCATCTGCTCAACGATGCTGCGGAGCTGTGCGGTGCGCTGCTCTGCGTCAGCTTTTAGCTTTGCAACGATCGCTGCGTTATCGGTCTTGTTTGTTGTTTTATTGGAAGCCTTATCTGTCCTGGAGTCAGAACTCTTCTCATAAATGACACCGGAAGATGTCTTGGAAGAATCTGCCTTTTTCGTTGTCTCGGATGTCTTTTCTGCTGTTTTTGTTGTTGTCTGTGTAGATGCTGCTGCGGCAGCAGTCACAGTGTTAATGGAATTGATTGCCATATGATCCTCCTTGTCTGGCGAAGCTGGATGCATTTGTTTTTACAGAAAACAAAATGTTCAGCCACCTGAATGAATAGTTATTAACCTTCCATGGTTCTGTTAATTATATCGGACTGGCAAAGAAAAAAGTTTAGTGCCGATTGACCTTTTGGACATAAAATGATAAGATATTAATTGTATACAAAAAACATAAAAAAAACAAGTTTTATTTTAAGTACAATCAATGTGTGTTAGCGACGATTTTGGTAAGGAGAAACTAACCGATGAAGGATATTTCAGTAAAGGCGCTGGCTAAGATCAATCTTGGGCTGGATGTGGTACGAAAAAGAGAGGATGGTTATCATGAGGTCCGCATGGTGATGCAGACCATTCATTTGTTTGACCGGCTGGAGATCTCGAAGAATACTTCCGGTGAGATCACGATGGAAACGAATCTTTCGTTTCTGCCGACGAATGAGAACAATCTTGTCTATAAAGCGGCAAAGCTTTTGCAGGATGAGTTTGCGATAAAAGATGGCGTGCATGTATGGCTGCACAAGTACATTCCGGTAGCTGCCGGGATGGCAGGGGGAAGCACGGACGCAGCGGCAGTGTTATATGGTATGAACCAGATTTTTGATCTGGGACTGACAAGGGAAGAACTGATGGAGCGCGGTGTGAAGATCGGTGCAGACGTTCCGTACTGCATTATGCGTGGAACGGCTTTGGCAGAGGGCATAGGAGAGAAGCTTTCGAAGCTTCCGCCGATGGTGAAATGTCCTGTTTTGATCGCAAAACCGCAGATCAGTGTTTCTACTAAGTTCGTCTATGACAATCTGAAGTTAGGCTCTGATATGGTACACCCGGATATTGACCGGCTTGTGGCAGATATCAGAGAGAAAGATTTATATAAAATTGCAGCAGATATGGGAAATGTCTTAGAGACAGTGACAATCCCGGCTTATCCTGTGATCGCAGACATCAAAGATCACATGATGGAGCATGGCGCTGTGAATGCCATGATGAGTGGCAGTGGTCCGACGGTTTTCGGTCTTTTTGACAAGGAAGCGACGGCAGTAGAGGCATACGAGGCGATGAAAGCCTCCGGTCTTGCAAAACAGGTATATTTAACGAGTATTTATAATAACGCGCGTAAGTAGAAAGGCATGGTATCAAAGATGACAGAAGATTTAACATTGAATATGGATGCGTATCTTCCGCTGAGAGATGTTGTGTTTAACACGTTAAGAGAGGCTATTTTGAAAGGGGAACTGAAACCGGGCGAGCGGTTGATGGAACTGCAGCTTGCGGCAAAACTTGGCGTCAGCCGTACGCCGATTCGTGAGGCGATCCGTATGCTTGAGCAGGAGGGACTTGCCGTTACGATCCCAAGAAAAGGCGCAGAGGTTGCAAAAATGACGGAGAAGGATATGGAAGATGTCCTTCAGATCCGTGAAGCGTTGGACGAGCTTGCGGCAAAAATTGCATGCGAACAGATTTCTGAGGAGCAGTTAGAGGAACTGGTTGCGACCATGCATGAGTTTGAGGAATCCACTAAGACAGATAATGTGAAAAAAATCGCAGAGGCGGATGTGAAGTTTCACGATATTATTTATCAGTCAACCGGAAATCCGAAGCTTGTGAACATGCTCAATAATCTCCGTGAGCAGATGTACCGTTATCGTGTAGAATATCTGAAGGATGAGAATAATTACCCGACGCTCATGAAGGAGCACAAAGACATCGTGGAGGGATTAGTCCGCAAAAATAAAATGCAGGTGACAGAGACAATGCACCAGCATGTGAAGAATCAGGCAGTCGCAGTTAAAGCTATGATCCAGGAGCAGGAATAAGAAGTGACCGCCCAAAGGACTGGAAAACTGCATAAAAAATGGAAAAACGTACAGACTAGAAAGAGGATAAGCATTTTGCTTATCCTCTTTCGTATTTTTTTAAAACTATTAAGTAGCAAAACTCTGATTTTTACTGTGAAGATTATGAAAGATGAACAAAATTTTCATAATTATTTACTGTATTTAAGAGTTTTGCAAGCAGCTTTTTAACGGAAAGGAAACAAACTATAAATGCCGGAGAATAATAAATGTCCTGTATCGACGGATTTAACGCAAAATATAAAGGAAATGGAATTTTATTTTCATGACTGTGCGGATATTAAAAAGAAGCAGATGAAGCTTGGCAGGAATCAGGATACCGCCTGTTATCTGACCTTTATTGAAGTGTCCGTGGACATGGGAACGTCCGCACTCGGAGAGACTTTAAAATACTTAAATGGACTGACAAGAGATGAGATCCTTTGTACACTGCAGGAAAATGCGCTTGGAATTTTGGATGCAACATATTTTCCGACTATTGAGGAGGCTGTGAGCGGTCTGCTCACCGGGGAGGCAATCCTTTTTGTGGACGGTTTTGACCGGGCAGTGAAAATACCGGATGACGGTTATCCGAATATGGGGATCACAGAGGTAGATTCGGAAAAAGTAATCCGTGGCTCCAACGAAGGTTTCTGCGATTCTGTGAAGCAGAATGCGGCGCTGATCCGGAAAAGGATCCGTTCGCCCCGTGTGAAAGTGAGGGGACTGAAAGCCGGGATTAGATCGAACACGAACGTCTACCTTGTGTATGTGGAGGATCTTGCAAATCCGGGACTTGTAAAAGAAATTGAAAAGAGACTGCAGGATTTCACGATCGATGGGATATTAGACAGCGGAATGTTAGAACAGCTGGCAGAGAAAAAATGGTATTCGCCATTTCCACAGTTTCAGACAACGCAGCGTCCTGACCGGGCGGCTATGGCGGTATTAGAGGGCAGAGTGATCGTGATGTGCGATAATTCTCCGATCGGTCTGATACTGCCGACAGATTACAATTCATTTATCCGTACCAGTGACGATTATTACAGCCGTTTTGAGATTGCAACTTTCGGGCGGATTCTGCGGTATCTGGCATCCTTTTTTGCAATGACGCTGCCGGGATTTTATCTTGCAGTGACCAATTTTCATACACAGATACTTCCAACTACACTACTTTTGTCGTTTGCTGAGGCGAGGCAGGGTGTCCCATTTCCGGCAGTCGTGGAAGTGCTTATCATGGAATTGTCGTTTGAACTTTTGCGGGAGGCGGGCGTGCGGCTTCCCGGTGCAATGGGAAATACCATCGGAATCGTGGGAGGACTGATCATTGGACAGGCAGCGGTAGAGGCGAATCTGGTCAGTCCGATCGTGGTGATTGTGATCTCCTTTACCGCACTCTGTTCCTTTGCGATCCCGAATGAAGAATTTGCCACGGCGTTCCGCATTTTAAAATTCTTTTTTATTGGAATCTGTGCGTGGCTTGGCTACTTTGGCATGCTGCTTGGGCTGCTTGCGGTGCTCACCCATCTGTCGCATCTGACAAGCTTTGGCATCCCGTATCTCATGCCGTTTGTGGGAGCAGATTTGAACAATTATGAGGATGAACGGGATTTTATCTGGCGGCAGCCTTTCCGGAAACTGCGCAAACGTCCGATTTATGCAAATCCGAAAGAGCGGACAAAGCTGACGTTTTCAAAGAAGAGATAGGGGGAAGTATGTTCTCAGAAAACAATCAAATTTCAGGCAGACAGGTGTTCCGCCTTCTGACGTATGACTTTCTTGGAATGGGGACGCTGCTACTGCCGACAATGCTTGCAGATACGGCAGGGCGCGACGGGATTTTTTGCATTCTGGCGGGGATTTTGTCCACGTTTTTGTACTTGAAATTATTGAGATATCTGTTGAAAGGCATGAAAACAAGTTATCCCGACTTTTTGAAGCAGAAGTGTGGAAAAGTATGCGGTTATGTGCTCTGGGGCGGATATTTTCTGTATTTTATCCTTATGGCTTCGTACACGGCGTATCTGTTTTCCACGCTGATGTTGAATGGGCTTGTGGAAAACATCAGCTTTTATCTGGTGCTGTTTTTGATATTGCTGCTCGCGTTTTATGGAATGGCGGGCGGAATCGAGGGCAGGGCGAGAGTGTACGAGATGCTGTTCTGGTTTCTGATGATACCGCTGTTTCTGATGTTATTTGCGGCGTGTAGGGAGGTGAAGCCAGCCTACTGGAGCCCGGTTTTTGTGGCGGATGGAAAAGAAATGTTAAACGGAAGTTATTATGTATTTTTCTGCTATTCCATGGTGTCAATCGTACTTTTTTTGAAAGAATACGTTGCGGATCGCAGGAAATGTGTTGGCGCAGCAGAAAAAGCGGTCTGGTTTTCCGGCGGCGTATTTGCAGCACTGTACCTGATCCTGATCGGGCTGTTTGGTGTCGAGGCACTGGCTCAGATGAAATTTCCGGCGGTCACGATGATGAGCCGCGTGCAGGTGACGGGCGGATTTTTGAAGAGGACGGATGCTTTTATGTTCAGCATCTGGTTTTTTACGCTGTATGCGATGCTAAACAGCATGGTTTTTTACAGTGGAAATCTGGCTGAAAAAGTGATCCGTGACTGCGGCGGTTATCTGGAAGGGAAAAAAAGAATGCTGCCGTATATCATTCTGCTTCTTCTGGTGTATGGCGTGACAGTGCTGTTTTACAGAAATCAGCAGTTTTTGGACTGTGTGACATTCCTGCTGTGGAAGATTGGAACACCTTTTGTCGTTGGCGTGCCGGTACTGCTGTTTCTGACCGGAGAGAGAAAAAAACATAATAAAAAAGTACGTGTGCTGGTGCTGGTATGTTTTTTGTTTGGGTGTCTTTTTTTACAGGGGTGTAATGTCGCAGAACTTGAGGATAAGGCATTCCCGGTTCTTTTGAATATCAGAGATCAGGACGATTTCCAAAATGTGTGGCTGAATCATGAGTATGCAGGAAACAAAGAGGTGGATTACAACCATTTGAAAGTGGTGCTCATTGAGAGGTCTTTTCTGGAAAAAGAGGCGGAAGTGGAAGATATGCTATCCATGCTGGAGCAGGAAAAAGAGGTTCCGTGGAACGCTTATGTGATGACGACGGAAAGCTGTGACCGTCTGGCGCAGACAGAGGGAGAACTTGATGTGCTGCTTGGAAATTATCTGGAAGAACTGCTGGAAAACACATCGGGCATTGACCAGAAAGCGTACCCGACGCTTGGCATGCTCTATGAGGAGCGGGTTAATCACTTGGAGACACTTTATATTCCTTTTGTGGATATAGAGGGGGAGCAGTCCGGGGCAGTGCAGGATGATACAGGAAAACCGCAGATTACAGCCTATGAAGTCTGGAAACGTGGAAGAGCGGCGGGGCTTGTCGATACGGATACCGCGCGTGAAGCATTCTTCACACAGAACTTTGCGGATGATTACACCTTACAACTTGCACCGGAACTTTATGTGAAAGTGAATACAGCTTCCTGCCGAGTCAAAGAAACAGAAAAAATCGGTGCCGGAGGTCTGACAGAGCAGATTGTCACAGTGACCGTGACCGGAGAAGGCGAAATCTTAAGCGGCACAGTTTCCGCAAGTGAAAAAGAGCAGCTTCTCAACACCCGGATGGAGGATTACCTGAATGCGATTGCCACACATGCACTTGATAAAGAAATTGATATCACAAACAGTTACCGGAATCTCGGCGCCGATAACCGCACATGGTATTTTAAGTATCAAAACACTCCTGCCGCTTATGAGAAAGACATCAAAATCCAGTATCTGGTAAAAATAAACTGGAAATCGGAATAAATGTAAAGTTTTTGGGAATCATTCAATGTAGGGATAGAAGGTCGATGAGCGAAACTCGAATTTAGGTTATGAAGATTGCGAAAAATGAACAAAAATATTCAAGACACGCTCCCGCTATGTGTCACTCGCAGCGGTACTATATTTCTGTTTATTTTTCGCAATATAACATATTCTATGAGCGAGTTTCGCAAACGCCTATATTTTGGCAAGTGAAAAGGAGATTTGAATTATGGCAAAAAAATGGATCGGATACATAGGAGTTGGAAGTCTGATGTACGCTGCATTGGGATGCGGTATTTTGTATACAAGACAGGCGAGACTGCAGCAGGCGATTTCGGACAAAGTACTGCGGTTTCATGTGCTGGCGAACAGCGACAGCGAGGCGGATCAGAACTTAAAACTTGCAGTGCGTGATGCGGTGGGAAGTTTTATGCAGGAAAAACTGACAGATGTGGAAAATCTGGAAGAATGTGAGCTGGTTGTGCGCCAGAGCCTTGGCGAAATTGAGGAAGCCGCAGCAGAGACGATCGCAGAAAACGGTTATGACTATGATGTGACAGCGGAGCTGGAACACACTTTGTTTCCGGTAAAAAACTATGGAAGCTACACATTTCCGGCGGGAGATTACGAGGCACTCCGTATTGTGATCGGAGAAGGAAACGGACATAACTGGTGGTGTGTGATGTATCCTAACATGTGTTTTTCAGACAGCATGTATGAGGTGGTCGATAAGGAAGCAGGAGAAAAGCTGCGTGAAGTACTGACCACAGAAGAGTATGAGAAGGTGCTGGCAGAAGGAGACTATCAGGTTAGAATGAAATATTTTTCGTGGCTGAATCCGTATCTGGAGAAGCTGGCTGAAAACTAAAATAAAGCAGCATACTTATAAGAAAACAATGTTTCAAAAAGCTTACGCTTGCTAAATTATAAGAAACACGCTAATATATGGCTTGAAAAGACAATGACGAGAAACAGAAAAGAGGTTTACATAAATGACAAAAGATGTACTTGTGAAAATCAGTGGTTTACAGTTTGCAGAAGATCAGGATAACGGTCCGGTGGAGATTATCACAACCGGAAACTACTATAAGAAAAATGGAAAGCACTATATTCTGTATGATGAAGTGCAGGAAGGCTTTGACGGCGTGACGAAAAGCGTTATCAAAGTAAATGATGATTTTCTGGATGTCACCAAAAAGGGTGTGACCAATGTGCATATGATGTTTGAGAAAAACAAGAAAAATATGTCTTACTACAACACACCATTCGGAAATCTTTTGGTGGGAATCAATGCAACGGATGTCAAAGTGAATGAGACAGAAGACAACATTGACATCAAGGTCGATTATAAGCTGGAAGTCAATTATGAACATCTGGCAGAGTGCAGCATTTCCATGAATATCATGTCGAAGGATACGAAGGATTTTAGGATATAAGGAGTGCAAATGAGAAGAATGCATTTATGCATTCGGCGAACGATGAATGTCAATCATGTGCCGTTTTTGCACATGATATGATAATCGTGAAGTTGAGGTAGTATATTATGAAAAATTGTAAAATGGCATTCACAATCGGTCTGGTGTTTGCAGTAATGATGTTGGTTGCAGCCTGCACAGACAGCAACAAATCAGACGATAGTATATTTGACTATGAAAAGTTGGATGTTGATGAATATGTGTATCCTTCTGATTTTGAACTTGGAGATGATTTGAGGGGCGCAATTACAGAATTGGCATGCTGCTATCATGATTTTGATGAAACTGTTATAGATGGAGAAGATTGGAAAAATATATTTCTGGCTAGATTTATACAAAATTCCAGATATTCTTTCAAATATATGGATGAACAGGAAACAAAAAACAATGGTTTTATCTCACAGGAACAGGTGGAATATATTCAATATTCGCTCACGGGTAAGAAACTGGATTTTTCAGATTATATGGACGAAAAAATTGATGTACAAGATACAACAAGTGGCATGAATTTTGGGAATATCACAGACTATGAGTATGAAATTCATAATGGTGAAATTGTATTGAGTGCAGATATGCAATTACAGAGTGATGGCACAAATAACAAAAAAAAAGAAAAACTAACGGTTTATCTGATAAAAAATCCGTATAGCTGTTTCGATGGATATAGCATAAGAAAACTTATTTCTGAGGATGTGACAGAAAATATAAAGGCGGATGGAAAAGAGCATGTTTTTTATGCAGCGGATGCAGGAGTTGAAGAGGATAATGTGTTTGCTCTTGAATTTTTGTATGCAGAGGACAATTTACAATATGGACATTTTGTTTATGTTGATTTGAGTGAAAATAAGAAACTGGCAGAGTACATCAGAAATAATTCAGGAAGCGACTTCAAGGTAACCTATATCTTGAATGATACGCAGGATGATGTTATAGAAAGAGTCACACCAACAGAAATTGTAGTTCATACAGAAACGACAGATAATACAGAGAAACACATACAGGATTTTGAAAAATTATCAGAAATGATTGGAACATATCATTATACTTCTGATTATGGAACAGGTCGATTAATGATTGAAGCGACAGAGGATGGCATTGATATTTCTGATTATGAATCGGAGGACACCTATAGATTTCTGGCAAATGAAACAAATGTAAAAAATGAAGAGGAAAACAAAGTATATCTGGAATACCCGGCACAGGTGTATGAAGATGATACGGTTATTTTTGAGTATTACATTTTAGAAAAAGCTAGTGATGGAATTGATGTGTATTATAGTCCATCTTCTTTTGACGAAGCTGAATTATTGTACCATGCTGTCAGGGAAAACTAAAAGAGGATTGCGAGATATCATATGATAGGTTATATTTTATTCAAATCAATTTTAACAAAACCAATTTGAATAAAAATAAACTAAATTTGCAGAAAGGTGATTTCTATGTTTATTGGCAGAGAAAGAGAGTTAGCATCCTTAAAAGAATTCTATGAAAAAGACAGAATTGGCGGATGAGGATGTTTTGCTGCTTACATTGGATTCACTTTATGGATGAGACAGAAGATAGCATTGATGTCAAGGTAAATTATAAGCGGAAAGTCAATTATGAACATCTGGCAGAGTGCAGCATTTCCATGAATATCATGTCGAAGGATGCGAAGGATTTTAGAATTTGAGTTTATAAGGGGCTGTGAAAAAAGAATAGCTCCGAAAAAAAGAAAGACCAAGAGTTTATAATGAACTCAAGGTCTTTCTTTATGCTGTAATTAACTTGTGATGAAAATTAATCACATAATCTATTTTAACCCAAAACAGGCAGTTTTGCCAATGCTAATTCAAGATTATCTGGACGTAAAGGGAAACAAGTATGGACGACAGGAAGAAGTATGTCAGTGTGAAGATTGCTCGGCTGTCCGTACACAGAACAGTGTAAAAAGACAGATAAAAACCGTATCGTTCGGAGCAATTGCGAACTTACAGCGCTGCACCAGAAAGTGATTAGAAATCCTGATAGTATTTAGGGAGCGCTTCTAAGGATGAACAGTTCAATCTAGGAAGAAGGAACAGTTGATATCATAAAAAAATGACCGTTGGTACAAAAGAAATGTCCGAAGAGGAATAAAATTTGCTTTGCTTGAAGTATTTCTTATTTCTATTGGGCAGAATCTTTATGATTACCACATCAAAGAGAAAAAGCTGCAATAGCGCTGCATAGGATTTCATAACAGTGTTTTTATGGGGGAAGGGGAATTAGAACACTTTTTCAAGACTTATAACTACTGTTGGAAGAGTATAATTGTCGTAAACAGCTTTATTGTTTTGAAAATATCAAAGCAGTTGCTCAAAGCAAATGAGCAAGGTAAATGCTACTTTGTCTGCAAACTATTATGAAAACTGGTATTGTATATTTACCGGGTAATTTAACCGGAATATGAAAGAGTAGGATAGTTACTATCCAGATTAGTTAAGGTTTAGGTGGGGTTAACGAAGCCCCATCCGTTGAAAGGAGCTAGATGAAATGGAAAGAATTCAGTTTTATCCACCAGAAATTTTAAAAAGAGTAATGTTGCAGGATGCAAAGATTAACGGAATCAGCATAAGTCAGTTAACTGTAGATATTTTAATGGAGCATTATGGTCTTGCTGTTGCTACAGAAAACAAGAAAGCTTTATCTGAGATTATTGATGAGGTTATTGATGAAGTAAAGACGTTTGTCAAAGATCATCCCGCAGGAACAACATTTGATCTGCTTACTGCATCTGAGACATTTAAGAATATTCACATGGTTGCCGATGGAAAACCCTCAACAAACCGTGCAACGGTTGGGAAGATATTTGCATCAAAACTAGGTAAAGACAGCTTTAAGAATATTGTAATAGTAAGGACGGAGACTGGTGCAATAAAAAGAAGTCCTAACAGAGCAACACTATATCGGATTTTGTAAGGAGAAAATTCAATGGAAATAAATAATGCTAAGACAGTATTTCCAGAGAATAGCTGATAATACAGATTTTACAGCATGGTATTTCGGACATTTCTACGAGGATACAGAAATCGATGGCAGATTTTATTGCTTATATGAAGATATTGTCGTGCTGTAAAATGCACAGGAGGCAAGTAACGATAGATCGAGGGTAAAAAATGTTTGTTTGCGCATGCTATGACATCTCATCCAAATGTAATAAAAAAGCGCAGTCATTATTTGATGGGTGGATGCTTAATAGATGAGTTTTACAAGGATGGTGTAGATGGGTATATATCGTTTGTGGGACATACCCCGACAGAGAATGTTGTATGGACAGATCAAGGTTTATATCTGGATGATGATTTAAAATCTATTTGGAAAAATGAAAAAGAAAATGTGTTTCTTTTGGATTGTGGCAGTGGATTTGGAAATGGCCGGTTGGCGTGTCTGTGTATTGAAACAGGACAAAGATTTTATTCTGAGGAGCAATCATGAGGAGATGATAGAACGTCAGAAGTGGCGTTAGAATGCCTTGAGTTTCTGATGAAAGAAATCACGGATAAGTCCATAGAGGAATTGGATGAAACAATGCTGGATAATCTGGTGACATGGCAGTATAACGGAAGTAAGTCAACAATCGATGAGTTTCGCAAATTGGATACAGAAGGTAAAATGGGTGTAATAGATTCTATAAAGGAATTACTCATATACGAAGAGATATCAGTAGGTGACAAAGACTATCTTTTAGTTCATGCAGGTTTAGGAAACTATTCGCCACAAAAGGACATAGAGTATTATTCCGCACCGGCAGTAATTTAAAAGAGTCAAAAGAGTGATATTGACGAGTCAGTTCAGTTATAGAGATGATGAAAGAAAATGATTAATATAAAGATACACCAGAAGAGAGGTGGACATAAATCACACTGTCACAGAGAGGAGAAAATGTATGAAAAAAAGAATTCTAGCAGCTATGCTTACTTTGTCTATGGTTGTGTCCATGACAGCATGCGGAAATTCAGATGCAGGAGGATCAAAGGATTCAGCTAAAAATAACGGTAATGGGGATGAACCATATACAGTTACCATGGTTCTGAATGGAAGCACACAGCCGGATGAAGAAAGAATCGAACAAAAAATCAATGAGATTCTTGAACCGGAACTTAATGCGAATCTTGATATTGTTGTGCTGCCGTGGGCAAGTGCAAGCCAGCAGTTACAGCTTATGTTATCAGGGGATGAAAAAATTGATGTCTTTTATACCCAGGCAACCAATGCAGTGCAGTATATGAATGCAGGACAGATTGTAGACATGTCTGAACTGATTGATAAATATGGAACAAATATCAAACAGATTTATGGAGAGGATATAGCTAAGATCAATCAGGTCGAAGGCTTTGTATATGGCGTGCCAAATCAGATTGAACGAGGAAGTATTCCTGCCATATTTATGAGAAAAGATCTGGTGGAAAAGTACAATATTGATACAACACAGATTAAAGAACCAAAAGATCTGGAAAGTGTTTTTGAGACAGTAAAAGCGGGAGAGCCGGATATGACAATGTTATATTCGAGCAGTGAGAATGATGCACCGGCTACAAGATTATTCCGTGGAGATACTCTGTCAGATAACAATTATCTTGGTGTACTCATGGATCAGACGAACAGCACAAAAGTAGAAAACTTCTTTGCGACAGACTGGTTTAAAGATACAACTACCATGCTGCATGACTGGTATCAGAAGGGATATATCAGCCAGGATGCAGGAACTAACACAGAGAACTGGAGAACAGTATGCAAGGCTGGAAATTTATTTTCACTGTTTTTTTCTTATCATCCTGGAACACCGGTAGAATTTGAAAGCTCCACCGGCTATGATTTTGAGATCGTGCCATTTTATAATGAACCGATCATAAATAGCTCATCCTATAATGGTGTTACATTCTCAATTGCCCAGAATTCAGAAAATCCGGAGAAAACAATGGAAGTACTGGATTATATCTACGGAAGTTCAGAGATCATGAATCTTTTAAACTGGGGTGAACAGGATAAAGACTATGTGATAGAAGATGCTGATAATGGCATTATCAATTTCCCGGAAGGAATCACTTCTGATAATGCAGGCTATAACTTAAACCTTGGATGGGAATTGCCAAATCAGTTTATTGCTTATAAATGGACTGGTTCAGATCCGCAATTATGGGAAAAAATGGAAGAATTTAACGGTTCTGCAAAGAGCTCCAAAGCAGTAGGATTTTTATTTGACAGCAGTAATTATTCAAGTGAGATCGCAGCTCTTTCCAATATTGTAAAACAATACAGCGGAGCACTTTACAGCGGTTCCGGAGATCCAGATGAACTTATTCCGGAATTGTTAGAAGCATTAGATGATGCGGGAATCAATGAAGTGATTCAGGCAAAACAGGAACAGTTAGATGCTTTTCTTGCAGCAAAATAATCAGGTTCAGAAGGAAAGTCCCACAGATACAACGTGGGACTTTTTCATAAAAGGAGAAACTTATGAAGAAGAAAAAGAACAAAGTTAAGGAATATCTGCCGCTCTATCTGATGATGCTTCCGGGATTATTATATCTGCTGATCAATAATTATCTTCCGATGACAGGTATTATACTTGCTTTCAAAAAGTTGAATTTTTCAAAAGGAATTTTGGCAAGCCCGTGGGCAGGACTGGATAATTTTAAATTTTTGTTCTCGTCAAAAGATGCCTGGATTATTACAAGAAATACATTGCTATATAATATAGCGTTTATTCTTGTCAATATGGTCGTTGGAATTGCAATCGCAATTTTAATCTGTGAAGTTAAGAACACAAAAATGAAAAAAATATACCAGAGTGCTATATTATTGCCATTTTTGATGTCGATGGTCATTTTAAGCTATATTGTGTATGCACTTTTAAGTGCCGAAAATGGTCTTGTAAACAATACGATCCTGCCATTACTGCATATAGATCCGATCCAGTGGTATCAGAAACCAAAATACTGGCCGGCGATTCTTATCATTGCAAACTGCTGGAAAGGAGTGGGATACGGATGTCTGATTTATATTGCATCGCTGATCGGTATTGATCCGACTTATTATGAGGCAGCAAGACTGGATGGAGCCACAAAGTGGCAGGAAATCACAAAAATCACATTGCCATGCCTGGTACCGACAATCATTACGCTGTTATTATTGAGCATTGGAAGAATCTTCTATTCTGATTTTGGATTATTTTATCAGGTTCCGATGAACTCCGGTGTGTTGTTCCCAACAACAAACGTAATTGATACGTATGTATATCGTGCATTGATCGAACAGGGAAATATCAGTATGTCATCCGCAGCGGGTGTATACCAGTCATTAGTAGGTTTTGTCATTGTCATGTTAAGTAACTGGATCGTTAGACGTGTAGATAAAGACAGAGCATTGTTTTAGGAGGAGAGTCCATTATGACAAATTCAAAAAAAACAAAGAGATACCAGTTTTGGATCAATCTGATACTGATAGTGATGACATTGACCATTATTTTACCATTTCTGCTGGTATTTATTTCATCCATCACGGATGAAACAGTGTTGATCCGGAATGGATATTCCTTTTTCCCGGAAAAAATAAGCTTTTATGCATATCAGTATATTATCAGACAGGGAGAGAAAATACTCCGTGCGTATGGCGTTACAATTCTTATTACAGTAGTAGGTACCTTTTTTAATCTGATGTTTTCAGCATTACTGGCATATCCGCTGTCTGTGAAGACATTGCCTTATAGAAGGCAGATTACTTTTTTTGTATTTTTTACAATGTTATTTAATGGCGGTTTAGTACCTACATATCTGATGTATGTAAATTATTTTCATATAAAAAATACAATATGGGCACTGATAATTCCTAATTTGTTGCTGAGTGCGAACAATGTGCTGATGATACGGAGCTATTTTATGACAAGTATTCCGGAAGCATTGTATGAAGCGGCAAAAATTGATGGCGCAGGACATACAAAAATCTTTTTTCAGATTACGTTTCCACTTGGTAAACCTATCCTTGTAACCATGGGATTATTTTCGGCACTGGCATATTGGAATGACTGGACAAATGGTTTATACTATTTATCAGGAAATCAGGGACAGAAATTATATAGTATCCAGAATCTTTTGAATCAGATGATCACTGATATCCAGTATCTTGCAAGCGGTAAGGTTGCCGGAAATATAGGGGCAGAAGTTGCAAAACTTCCGACAACGTCCATAAGGATGGCAATTGCTTTTATAGCAATGCTTCCATTATTTATCATTTATCCGTTTTTACAGAAATATTTTGCAGAGGGTATTACGCTAGGGGCAGTAAAAGGTTAAAGGAATATCATGGCGTTTGGAAAAAAGATGAATTTAAAAAGACGAAAAAAGAAATCTTTAGCACAACAGAGTAAGCAAATATTAATTTTAATGACAGTCATTCTGGTAATTATTCTGGGAGGATGCACTTATGTTTTAAACAAAACAAGTGGGCAGATTTACGAACAGATGAGCCAGATGGCACAGTTGTATGCACAGGAGCTCGACAATCGTTTTTTGAGGATCAGCCGGAATCTTTTTTCTACGATCATGGATACCAATGAGACAAATTCCACGTTCTGGGGAAATGTAAATCTGATGAAAAATGGGGATTATACGGAGTACGCAATCGGAAAACTCAGAGAAGAATATTTTTCTTCGGCATGGGAATATGGAACGGAATACAGGATTTTTTTATACACACATGATACGGATAAATTATATCAGCTTTCAATGTCTTCGGACGGAAATTACACAATGTCACCTGATATTGCAGCATCTATCCGTGAACAGATAGACAAATTAGATGAAAAGACATATGCAGTGAAGCGGAAGTGGGATGTTTTGGAGTGTGATAATGAGGTATATATCTGTAAAATTGCACAAAAAAATGGAATTGCCTTAGGATGCATTGTAAATGTAAAAAGTATCTTAGAACCATTCTCAAAGCTTTCGTTGGGAAAGCATGGATATGTAAGCCTTGTCGATCAGGATGAGGTCTGTATAGGTATGTTAGACCAGAGTGGAATCATATCAGAGCCGCAAAGTATGAATACCCAAAATACTTATACGATCCGTCAGGGATTATCCAGAGCACCCTTTGAGATCAGGATCGGGATTTCTTTAGGCGGTGTCTTAAGCCTGATGGCGGGAAGTCTGCTCGGAATGACAGTATTGATTTTTATGATTCTTATTATGAGTGGGATATCGCTATTTCATGTGTATTCCAATATTATGAAACCGCTTAAAGTGTTCACACAAAACCTTCAGCAATATGATGAGGGTGGATATATGCTGAACATGACGGAAGGAAATCTGCTTGAATTAGAGCAGATTGATGGAAAATTCCGTACAATGATCCATCAGATCCGCAAATTGAAGATCACGCTATATGAACGGGAATTAGAGAAACAGAAAATTGAGATGGATTATCTGAAAATGCAGATCCGGCCGCATTTTTATTTGAATTGCCTGAACTTTATTTACAGCATGATCGACTTTGGCGATTATGAACACGCAAGGGCAATGACAAAAATCACTTCGGATTATCTTTCATATATTTTTCGGAATACAACGGACAGAGTTCCGGTTTTAGCGGAATCAAAGCATTGTGAAGATTATTTAAAAATCCTGCTGCTGAGGTATCCGGATAAGTTTACCTATTATATTGAAGTTCATGATGAAGTGGCAGATGCGGAGATATTTCCATTCTTAATACAGGTTTATGTTGAAAATGCTGCAAAACAGGCATTGATGGCAGATGAAAAAATGCTGATCTCAGTTACGGTATATCCTGAGGACAGGGACGATGAAAAATACGTTAATATTTTTATCTCGGATACGGGAAAGGGATTTCCGGACGAAATATTATGTAAACTACAAAATGGACAAAACATTTCTGACAATGGAAAACATATCGGTATTTGGAACTGTATGAGGCGGTTTCAGTATTATTATGGGGATCAGGGAGAGATCCATTTCAGCAATAGTCCATTAGGTGGTGCCGTTGTGGATATTCATGTTCCATATAAAATCGGAAGGAGCGATACACAGGAATGAAATTATTGCTGGTGGATGATGAACGTTATGTGATTGAAAGTATAAAGAAAAATATCTGCTGGGAGCGGACAGATATTACTGAGATTTATACAGCATTTACAATGAAACAGGCGCAGGAAATTATAACAGCTGTTAAAATGGACATTATTATCAGTGATATTGTGATGCCTGCTGCAACAGGATTTGATCTGGTGCAATGGGTGAGGGAGCAGAATTTCAGGATACAGGTTATTTTTTTGACCAGTTATGCGGAATTTGACTATGCAAGACGTGCGATACAGCTGGAAAGCGTTGAATATCTGCTAAAACCAATTGATTTTGAAAAACTGGAAGAAGCATTAAAAAAAGCAGAACAGGCAGTGCTTCAGGAAAAACATATCGAAAAACTTACAGAAGCGAGTGAGCAGTGGGAAAAAGACCGAACAATCCTGCAAAAGGATATCTGGAGAAATTTATTGAGCGGTAACATGACACAAAACCAGTTCTGCGAATCCGCAAAAAGGATGGATCTGTATCAGGATGGATTGATATATTTTAAACTGATCTGCTTTTATATGGATCATAAAGCGGAAGAGACACAAAAGTGGGAACCTTCCACCATCGAATTTGTCATGCAAAATGTGTTGACGGAGTTATTTAATTCCTTTTATGCCAGAGTGGACACCGTATTTTGTGAAAACGAATGTCGATACTGGGTGGTTCTGTCAACGGATAAAATGCCGGAGGAAGGAGAAAAAATAAGGGAAAAAGATCTGCTCAATCATTTTGTGCAATGGATGACAGATCATGTACATTCCTATTTTTGGTGTGGAGCGGGAACTTGGAGTGGATTTTCTGAAGTGACCGCACAGGCTGACGATTTGCAGAAGATGCGTGAAAGCAGTCTGTCGGTATGGAATGAGGTTATATATCTGTATGAGTTCCAGCCAAGTGGAACAGTCTATAAAAATCCGGAGCTGGATACATGGAAAACCCTTTTGGCAGGGGAGGAAGTGGAAGCAGTCATAGCAAGCATATGCAGTTATCTGGAGACAGTCAGGAAGAATGAGATGATCACACGGCAGTTTTTGCTGTCATTAAGGACGGATGTTACACAGATGGTGTATGTATGGCTGTCAGAGATGGGGATTTATGCCAATGCACTTTTTTCAGATAAAGAGAGTGAGAATTACATGCTTGGCGCTGTAAATGGATTTAACGAAATGATGGAGTATGTAGAAAATTTGATGCGGAAAGCGGTTGGATATAAATTATATATCACAAAAGAAGACTCTGTCGCAGATCAGATATGTACATATATTGACAGTCATTTCAGGGAAGAGATACACAGAGATGAACTGGCAGAATTAGTCTATTTGAATACAGACTATATGTCTCGGATGTTCAAAAAAGAAAAGGGAGTATCTATAAGCAATTATATATTGCAGAAAAGGGTAGACGAAGCAAAAAAACTTTTGTGTGGCAGCAGTATTCCAATCAATACGGTTTCATTACATATTGGATATAGTAATTTTTCCTATTTTACAAAAATGTTTAAGGAGAATACAGGATTGACACCACTGGAATATAGAAGGAAATTTGGAGAGGAAACACACGTATGACAGAACAGAAATTAACAGAACTTTTGAGAGACATGTCTCTGGAAGAAAAAGTAAATCAGATGAGTCAGGTGACAGGAGGATTTTTTAATGGTGAAATCGTTGTCACAGGTCCTATGGCAGATAAGGGATTTACAGAAGACAATGTAAATCTTGCAGGATCAGTCATCGGATCCATGGGCGCTGAAACCCTGAAAAGTATACAAAAAAACTATATGGAAAAGCATCCGCACCATATTCCATTGCTGTTTATGCTAGATGTCATAAATGGTTATAAGACGGTGTTTCCAATTCCGCTTGCGCAGGGAGCTTCCTTTGAACCGGAATTGTCAGAACAGTGTGCATCTGTGGCAGCAAAGGAGGCTTCGGTCAGCGGTCTTCATGTGACATTTGCACCTATGACAGATCTGGTAAGAGATGCAAGGTGGGGACGTGTCATGGAATCAACGGGAGAAGATCCTTACCTGAACAGTCTATTCTGTGCAGCAATGGTGCGTGGATTTCAGGGAAACAGCTTGAAAGATAACTATGCAATTGCAGCATGTGTCAAACATTTTGCAGGATATGGTGCACCGACAGCAGGGAGAGATTATAATACGGTAGAACTTTCAGAACATACATTCAGAGAGTTCTATCTGCCATCGTATCAGGCGGGAATAGATGCAGGTGCAGCTCTTGTTATGACATCTTTTAATACAGTTAACGGAATCCCGGCAACCGGAAATAAAAAGTTGATGCGGGACATTTTAAGAGAGCAGATGAAGTTCGATGGTGTACTTATATCAGACTGGGCAGCCATCGAGGAGACCATTTATCACGGATATTGTGCAGACAGAGAAGAAGCAGCAGTGCGTGCAGTGGAAGCAGGCGTAGATATTGACATGATGACAGGAATTTACAGTGAAAATCTGTGTCAGATGGTCAGGGATGGAAAAATAAGAGAAGAGCTTATAGATGAGGCATGTCTTCGTATTCTGCGGCTTAAAAATAATCTGGGACTCTTTGAGAATCCATATAAAGATGCAGATCAGAAAAAAGAACAGGAATATATTTTATGTGAGGAGCACCGGAAACTGGCTAGGGAAGCTGCAAAGAAATCTTTTGTTTTGTTGAAAAATGAGGAACATATCCTGCCTTTAGATCAACAGAAAAAGATCGCCTTTATTGGTCCGTATGTAGATAACAGAAACCTGTTTGGTGCCTGGTCATTTATCGCAGATGCAAAAGATGTTATGACGCTGCATGAGGCAGTACAGGAACAGTACGTTTCAGAAAACAGTACATTTTGCCAGGGATCACCAATGTTAGGGGCGGATGTATGTCTGGAAGGATTTGGAGAACAGCAGCAGCAATCTTATACGCAGGAGCAGGAGGATCATATGCTGCGTGAGGCAGTACAGGCAGCAAAAGAGGCAGATATTGTTGTACTTGCAATAGGAGAAGACCGTTTACAGTCGGGTGAAGCAACCAGTAACGCAAATATCAGAATCCCTGAGGTACAGGAAGCATTGCTTGATAGAATTGCGGAAGTCAATCAAAATATTGTAGTGGTTTTATTTTCAGGACGCCCGTTAGACATACGTGAAATAAACAAAAAGGCAAAAGCCATCCTTCAGGTGTGGCTGCCTGGAACAGAAGGAGCGAGGGCAATTGCGGACACTTTATTTGGAAAATATAATCCAAGCGGAAAACTGCCGATGAGTTTTCCATACTGTGTAGGACAGGTACCGGTACATTATAATGAATATTCAACAGGACGCCCACATGTAGAAGGCAAAGATAAAGACAGATTCCGCTCGAAATATCTGGATATTCCAAATGAGCCATTGTATCCATTTGGATACGGTCTGAGTTACACAACATTTGAGGTATCAGATATTCATTTGGATCGGACATGGATGGATACATCGGGACAGATCGAAGCGGAGGTAACTGTAAAAAATACAGGAAACTGCACGGGAACAGAAACCCTGCAGCTTTATATCCATGATATTGCGGCTTCTGTAGTGCGTCCGGTCAGAGAATTGAAAGATTTTAAGAAGGTTACGCTTCGTCCGGGAGAGGAAAAGAAGGTAGTTTTTACCATAACAGAACAGCAGCTTCTTTTCTTGACGGAGAATGGAATCTATGAGAGCGAAGCAGGAGAATTTGAAATATTTATCGGAAAAGATAGTTCGACAGATAATAAAGCTTCCTTTGTATTGAAGAAATAAGGAAGAAGTGAAAAAAGGCTTCCAACCCATCCGGGCTGGAAGCCTTTCCCATTCATTCTTATTTTGTCTTAGATTTCTTAGCGGCCTTTTCTTCATTCATGGATTTTTTCTCTTTCTGAAGTTCTTTGTTGGCGCTCTCAGCTTTTCTCTTTAACTTGGTTCTCCAGCTTACTTTGCCTTCCGGTTTCTCTAATGGACCGCGGACACCGGTAACTTTCGTGATATAAATACCACTTACTGTAGCTTTGACTTCTTTTTTCACAGGGATCATATCAAAACATGCATCATCAGCGATCAGAGTCATAACCTTTGGTCCGACCTTAGCCTTTACGATCGGAAGCTTGGAACGGCGCATAAGCTTTGGTGTCTGGTCAATGACTGCCTGTGGCAGACCGGACTGGTTCAGACGCATTCTCTTCTTATCAATAATCAACATGGTAACAGTCTGTGCAGTTGCAGCAAGCTGTGCATCCTGCTCGTCTTTTCTCTTCTGAGCTTTCTTTCCGAGGAAATATAAAGCAATTGTTGCAGCAATAAGCACTGCTAAAATAACTAATAATACAATTGTTACTGGACTCACAACGAAAATCCTCCCTAATTTCAAATTCGTGTTTTATTGTAGCATTGATTTTTGGAAAAAGCAATGTGATTTTGGGGAAATACCTTTTATTTTAGGGAAAATTGTGATATGTTATAAAAGTTAGACGGCAGACTCCGTCTTTTGGATTTCCGGCAGAAAAGCCGGAAAAGGAAATGAGGAAAAGAAAGGTAAGATTAAATGAAAAAGAGAGTGTTAGCACTTTTATTGTGTGTATCCACAGCGATCAGCATGACAGGATGCGGCAGCAAAGGTGAATCAGTTGAGGCAACGGAAGCAGTAGAGAACACCGAAAGCACAGAAGAGGTGCCGGCAGTTCCGCTTGCACAATATGATCTGAAGGGATCGGATTATGTGACATTGTGTGACTACAGTGCAATTCCGGTTACGATTTCAGGAGATTATGATGTCACAGATCAGGATGTGCTTGATTATGTGGAAAAGATTTTTACACAGGGCGGACCTTTTTATACGGCTGATCCGGACAAGACAACAGTGGAAGAGGGCGACATTGTAAACGTAGACTATGTCGGAAAATTAGACGGTGAGGCGTTCAGCGGTGGAACAGCAGAGGATCAGAATATTGATGTGTCCAACAATTCTTCCACAAGCGGTTCCGCTTACATTGATGGATTTACAGACGGACTGATCGGTGCATCAGTAGGCGATGTGATCGATTCTAATGTGACGTTCCCGGATGAATACCCGAATAACCCGGATCTTGCCGGAAAAGAAGTTGTATTTACGTTTACGGTTAATTCTATCCAGAAGGAAGTGACCATGGATACGATGGATGATGAATTTGCATCGAAACAGTTTGGTGCGGATTCCGTGGATGGAGTGTACAAGCAGGTACGCCAGTATCTGGAGTCCAGCGCAGAGAGCACTCATAAAAATGATATTTATTCCGCATTGGAGGATTATCTGTTAGAAAATTGTACCGTTGATATGCCGGCAGATTACAGATCTGATGTGATCGAAGCGATCCGTGCCAATTTCATTGACCGTTATTGCTCCGGGGATGAGAGCCAGATGGAAACGGTACTCAGCTCTTACGGCTATACAGAAGAGAGCATCGAGCAGGAATGGTCTGACAGTGTGGAGAGCAGTATCAAGTTAGAACTGATCGTAAAAGCCATTGCAGAAAAAGAAGATATCCAGATTGACGATACGGAGTTTGAAGATTATGTAAGCACGATCGTAAGCAGCGGCGGTTTCGGTGATGCTGATACGTTATATAGTAACTATGGTTATGGCGATTATGTTTACGGAAAGAATCAGATCCGTGTGATTTATCTTGCAGGATTAGTTTTAGATAAATTGGCAGAGACAGCAGAGGTTACGGAGAACGCAGTAGAAGAAACGACAGAGTCTGTGGAAAGTACAGAATCCGCAGACAGCACAGAAGAATAAGAAAACGATACCGAAACAGAGGTATGAGATCATAAAAGAGTCGACAGACGTTGATGAGAGAAAGGGAGAGTAGAAAAATGGAATTAGTAAATGTAAGAGATTTATTCCGCAGACAGGATGAGTATGTGGATCAGACCATCGCGATCGGTGGCTGGGTGAGAAACATCCGTAACTCCAAAAACTTTGGATTTATCGTGGTAAACGACGGAACTTTTTTTGAGCCGGTCCAGGTTGTTTATTCCGATGTTCTGGAAAATTTTGAAGAGGTAGAAAAATTAAATGTCGGAGCAGCGATTATCGTTACCGGTAAATTAGTTGCAACTCCGGGCACAAAACAGCCATTTGAGATTCAGGCTGAAAAAGTGGAAGTAGAAGGTCCTTCTACACCGGATTATCCACTGCAGAAGAAAAAACACAGCTTTGAGTATCTGAGAACCATCTCTCATTTAAGACCGAGAACTAATACTTTTGAGGCTGTATTCCGCGTGCGTTCCCTCTGCGCTTATGCAATCCATAAATTTTTCCAGGAGAGGGATTTCGTGTACGTGCATACACCACTGATCACCGGAAGTGATTGTGAGGGCGCCGGCGAGATGTTCCAGGTAACCACACTTGACATGAACAATCTTCCAATGACAGAGGATGGAAAAGTAGATTACAGCAAAGACTTCTTTAATAAACCAACCAATCTTACCGTAAGCGGACAGCTGAACGGTGAGACTTATGCGATGGCATTTAAGAACATCTATACCTTTGGACCTACTTTCCGTGCAGAAAACTCCAACACGACAAGACACGCAGCAGAGTTCTGGATGATCGAGCCGGAGATCGCATTTGCAGATTTAGAGGATGATATGATCTTAGCTGAGAGCATGTTAAAATATGTCATCAACTATGTATTAGAGAATGCACCGGAAGAGATGGCATTCTTCAACAGCTTTATCGATAAAGGGCTGTTAGAGAGATTACAGCATGTTGCAAACTCTGATTTCGCGCGTGTGACTTATACAGAAGCAGTTGAGATCTTAGAGAAGAACAACGATAAATTTGATTACAAAGTATCCTGGGGCTGCGATCTTCAGACCGAGCATGAGCGTTATCTGACCGAGCAGGTATTCAAACGCCCGGTATTTGTAACTGATTATCCAAAGGAGATCAAAGCTTTCTACATGAAGCTGAATCCGGACGGAAAAACAGTTGCGGCAGTAGACTGTCTGGTTCCTGGCATCGGTGAGATCATCGGAGGAAGCCAGAGAGAGGATGATTACGAAAAATTACTTGCAAGGATCAATGAACTTGGACTGAAAGAGGAAGATTACAGCTTCTATCTTGACCTCCGTAAATACGGTTCTGCAAGACATGCAGGATTCGGACTTGGATTTGAGCGCTGCGTCATGTACTTAACAGGTATGTCCAATATCCGTGACGTTATCCCATTCCCAAGAACTGTTAACAACTGCGAATTATAAAATTGAGTTTCATATCGTAGGTGATTGCGAAAACAATTGTGTTTTTTGTCATCTACGATATTTTTAGACAATTGCGAAACTCATGAAAATCTAAATTGAATTGTGAAAAATTAACAAAAGCTTG
>ERZ773225.1246-NODE-1246-length-32064-cov-7.999438_pt1 | contig 32064 bp, 38 predicted proteins | sample MGYA00580993_ERZ773225 | MGnify/ENA primary metagenome ERZ773225 (study PRJEB29015, sample SAMEA2737748) | human gut metagenome | biome: human gut; feature: human-associated habitat; material: faeces | place: China | collected 2012 ...
AATGCGAACATAAAAATAGTTTCATCAATATTCTCCTTTATAAATTCCGATTTGTTAGTTTGTTTTATTATAGCACATGCAAGCTCATTCACAATGAAAAAAGAGCAACCGATTTTTATCGATCACTCTCTGCCGTGTGGTTAGTCCTTTGTTAGTTTTCTGTTACCATTCAAATAGGACATACCGTTTCCCCCATAAGCTTTCCAGTCGTTATTTTTCGTCAACAATTTGAAAGCTGAAAGCTTTTAGCTGATAGCTTTTATTATTTTCTTCTCATGATCTTTGGTAAATTCACTCAATTCATACGATCGGATTCTCTTATTGACTAATATAGGAATCACAAATCCATTTTTTACCAGTATCGTCAGTCTGTTAATAATCATTTTATTTGTTACCGACAATTCTCTGCTAATTTCAATCGGAGTAAACTCTCCCCGATAATTTTTCATTAAAAACAATAATAGCTCCTTTTCTTTTCCTTTCAGAAAAGATAGACTTCCTGCAATATCTTCCTCCTCAGAAGCCAACTGTAAGTCACAGACTTTTCCCGAATACAGTTTCACCATTCGCAGAAAATAATTAATCCAGATCTCCGGATGCGGAGGATTCTCTCTTCCGGAATAATACAATGCCGGAAGTCCCATCTGAATAGATTCATAATATTCATCTATATCGTATGCAAAATATTCTTCTAACGATCCGATTCCATTAAATCCGTAACCGTTCAAGTCCATAATATAACCGGATAACAGTCTTGCCGTTCTACCATTGCCGTCTTCGAACGGATGTATTGTCACTAATTGATAATGCACCACTGCTGCTACGATCAGAGGGTGATCATCCGTAGTATTTACATACTCCACTAATTCATCCAAAAGTCCCGGAATGTCACAATATTCCGGGGGAATATAATCCGGATTCCCTGTTTTGGAATCATACACTGCAAACAGAACTCCGGGCGGCATAGGTTCTCTGAGGCTTATTTTTTCTTTGGACGCCCCCTTTTCCACCAGTTTCTGTACATCTAAAATAAGTTTCTTGGAAAATTTTTCTTTATTCTTTACCTTTTCTTCAAGATAATTCAACGCCAAAAAATAATTCCGGACTTCCTGCTCCGGTTTCAGGTAATGCTTTCTTTCATCACTTTCTATTACTTCGTTCACCTGTTTTTCCGACAAGGGATTTCCCTCTATCTTGTTCGAGGCATACGAACTTTTTTTCTTTGAATTTTTGCGAAGCTTATTTATAACTGTTTTGGAGAGCTTTACTGACGATACTCTATATCTATTCTGTTCAATTTCTATAATATATCTTAAAATTTCATTCGTTAAAGTCACTTTAATCATATAAAAAAGCCTCCCTTTCAAATATTATTATATCCAAAAAGGAGGCCTTTTCCCATTATTATTTCACTATTTTTTCACTATTTTCCACTTCTACTTTTCATCAACGACCTGGAAGATGTAGAACTTGAGGTAATAACTCTCGTCCGCTGCCCACAAGATCGGATGATCCGGACCCTGTGTCTTGAATTCTACCTGACGGAGACGCTTATGCGCACCATGAGAAGCTTCCCGGATTGTTTTGGCAAAAAGCTCGGGATCCATGAAATGGGAGCAGGAACAAGTGACCAGGAATCCGCCGTCCTTCACCAGCTTTAAGCCCCTAAGATTGATCTCACGATATCCTTTTACAGCATTTTTGATGGAATTGCGGGACTTGGTAAAAGCTGGCGGATCCAGGATCACCACATCATATTTCTCGCCCTGCGCTTCCAGCTCCGGCAATAACTCGAAGACATCCGCACATCGGAAGCTTACCGTATTTTCCAGTCCGTTCAGCTTCGCATTTTCCGTTGCCTGATCCACAGCCAGCTGAGAAGCATCCACACCCAGAACACTCTTCGCTCCGGCAATTCCCGCGTTCAATGCAAAGGAGCCGGTGTGTGTGAAGCAGTCCAGCACCTTTTTATCCTTACAGAAACGATGAATGGCGGCACGGTTATTCTTCTGATCCAGGAAAAATCCAGTCTTCTGTCCGTCCTCTACATCCACCATGTAATGCACACCGTTCTCCACAATCTCTACTTTCGTGTCAAACGGTTCGCCGATGAAGCCCTTGTAACGCTCCATCCCCTCCTGTAAGCGTACCTTGGCATCACTCCGCTCGTAGACACCGCGGATGACAATGCCATCCTCTGCCAGTACTTTCTTCAAAGCATCAATGATCACAAGCTTCCACTTGTCGATTCCCAATGCCAGAGATTCCACTACCAGTACATCCGAGAATTTATCAATGACAATACCCGGCAGGAAATCCGCCTCTCCGAAGATCAGACGACAGTTGGAGGTATCGATGGTCTCCTTGCGGTAATTCCAGGCATCCCGTACCCTCTGTTCAAAAAATGCCTCATCGATCACCGTATCCTTCCTGCGCGCCAGCAGACGGAGTGTGATCTTGGAATTGGTATTGATATAACCGTATCCCATGAAATAGCCGTCAAAATCATGAATGTTTACAATGTCGCCATTCTCAAACGTCCCCAGGATGGATGCGATCTCATTATCAAATACCCACATTCCCCCGGCTTTCAGCGTTCTTCCTTCTCCTTTTTTCAGCGTTACCGTTGTATTGTACATAGAATTTCCTCTCTTAATTTCGTGATTTTATCGTTTTTGCAACTTTTTCTTCTATCATATTCGTTTTTTGCTTGACAATCAATGGGTTTTTATTTATTATTTTAATGTTGACGCGATTCGCGTTAACAAAATCGTCGCGTGGCTCAGTTTGGTAGAGCGCTGCGTTCGGGACGCAGAGGTCGCAAGTTCGAATCTTGTCGCGACGACTAAAAATAACCCCTCACTTTTGTGAGGGGTTATTTTTGTCTATCTCAATGTATTGAACTTACGTCCTCTAGCTGGCTCGAACACATCGTTCGGGCGCAGAGGGTCCACGAGGTCCGGGGGACCTCGGCCTGGACCGACCGGAGCGGAGCGGAGACCGCAAGTTCAACTTTCGCTGATTCAATCGCTGGCTGAGCGCCACACATTCTCCCCAATTCCCATTACTACAAACACCGTCGAAATATTCATCACCTGTTGAAAACTAAACATATTATTCACTGTATACGCCAGCACACATATCCCGCAGGCTCCCACCAGCATCTTGTTCTCCCCGGCACGAAGGAAGTCTCTGATCGCCGTGATCATCATCCCTGCGTAGCTTACCAATCCCAGCACTCCTATATCCACCAGAACCGTCAGCCATTCATTGTGTGCATTCGTAAGCCGGTTCCCGCCAAAACGGTCATTCACCATCGTCTGCAGTCCCACACTTCCCTCGTTGGATAAAAATGCATACAGGCAATCCGGTCCCACGCCGAATATTTTATGCAGAAAATCCGCCTCCCAGAAACATCTGGCACCTGCTGCCCAGGTACCGCCCCGGGCACTCCCCCAACTGACATTAAACGTCAGCCATTTTGTCACCTCCGGGTCTGTGATTCCGGGAGTCAGAACCCCTCCGGTTACAGTATTGATCAGCGTCAGTAACAAAACAAGCAATATCATAACCGGTACCGCAATAGCGATCCCACAATAGATTCTATGTAACATTTTCTCCGGATAACTTCGTCTTACTCGGGTTCTGTGTATCCAATACAAAATAATTCCCGACAGAATCGTCATAAATATGCCTGCAATCGAAAACGTCAGCAGATCTGTAATTCCTTCCAGGATCAGTTCCCGGGAAAATATATTCAACCGGCGGAGAACACAGGTAATCAGACACGCTGCGGAAAACATCGTCATCTCCTGCCAGAACACTTCCATCCTCCCGCTGTCTCTCACGGACATCCCGAATAATACGAACATGACCACTGCGAAGGTTACAATGCCGCTGCTGCTTCCCTGAGTCGCCAACGAGGCGAAGCCGATCGTCACATATGCCATCAGCAACAGCTTTTTCCATGTCATCTCCTCCATCCGCCACAGCAGATAGACTCCCCCGAACAATATCGTCACCAGATACCCGCAATACCAGTTGATATTCCCGATCGTCGAGATAAAGGAAGGGTTCACGTACTCCGGATCCACCGGAAGCAGGCAGAACTTGTTCACATATCCCAGAAAAAAAACAACCGCAGACACCGGCAGTACCAGCGCCGGGATCCAGTTCTTCCACTGCCACATACGTGAGATCATAAAATACACGATCACCGCTCCCAGCTGCGTCCACATTCCCATCCGCCAGGACGCTGTCCCCCACAATGCTTCTTCCCGGTAATTCGTAAACAGATAGGATACTAAAACCGCAATTCCATAAAATACGGCAAATCTGTCCGTCACACTCAGATTCTTCCATAATCCCGCCGGCCATTCCGTGAACTTCGGCAACTCCTTTTTCTGAACTGCTGTAACCAGCCGGAAAAGCAGCCACAGTAAAAATACCGGCAGCAAAGTTTTCGCACCATAGGTCATAGTCTTGAGAAAAAAGGTCTCCTTCTCTGTTCCTATCCTGGCATATCCTTTATTGTAAAGAGGGAGTACCATCAGAATCACGATCATATACACGCTGATCACGATATCACATAAAAATCCGCTAAAGCTGCAAAGTGTCTCTGCTACGGATTCTGCTTTCTTGTGTTTTGTATTTTTTGCCATAGGCTTCATCTCTCCGAACCTTCTCCGACCACCGGAAATTTATTCCCTTTCATGATAGCTTTCCGGACATCTTTCGTCAATCTTTTCTCAGAAGCGATCCTCTCCGTTTTTCTGCCGCTCAGACATCTTAGACAGGCTATGATACGTCTCGTAGATCAGCACAAATCCCAACGGTCCCTTGATGATCCCCCAGACGCCGAACAGCTGGATCCCGGCATACAACGACACCAATACAGCAATGGGAGACACCCCTATTTTCCTGCCGATGAGACGGGGCTCCAGTATCTCCCGCAGGAAAATACATACCACATACAGCACACCGCAGATAAACGCTCTACCGAAACTTCCCTCCAATAGCTGCCAGATTCCCAGTGGCACCAGCACCACCCCCGTGCCGATAAAAGGCAGCGCATCCAGAATCCCCGCCAGGATCCCCCACAGCACTCCATGCTGTATCCCCGCGATCCCTAACGTAATCGCTGCCGTCAGTGCGATCGCCGACATGATGATCCCCTGTGCTTTTACAAAGGTAGCGATATAGCGGACAATTCCGCAGATCACCTCCAGCAGCACATGGCAGGACTCCTGATCCAGCAGATGGTTCATGATCCCGTCATAGTCTTTCGCCAACAGTACCGACGCAATGAGAAATGTCACCAGGAATCCTCCCAGCTCCGCAAACCACCGCACATACTGCATGGATTGCGACAGCATCCCCGGCAGAATATTTTCCTCCAGCGAATCCAGTCCCTCCTGCAGTCTGCCGCTGACCGTATTTTCCAGATAGGAAGCGTCCACACCAATGATCTCTCCCACGCTGCGACATAGGTTTCGGACCGCCTCCAGCCACTCCTGCTCCCTCGCATCCATACTCCGGATCCACACCGGCAGACTTCCCAGCAGCCAGGAACTCAGTACCCATAACAGTACAGCCAACAGCAGTGTCGCCAGGATCAGAAGCACTATGGCGCTTAAGGGTCTTGGAAAATGCAGTTTGCGGTTCATCCGTTTCATCACCGGTCCGAATATCGTGACGAAGAGCATCGCCAGCAGCACCGGTGCCAGAAGCGGTGTCAGATATTGCAGAAAAAAATAGACTGCTCCCGTCACCGCAAGCAGTACTATCATCTTTTTTCCTATAATGTTTTTACCGAATTCTCCCCAGTCCATTCCGCACACTCCCTTTTTGGGATTAGTGTGCTCTGAGAGACTTTTTTTATCCCTTTTTGGAGATTCCGGTTTCATTTTCTGTGAGTTTTTTCAATTCCTCCATCGCAAAACCCGCAAATGCCGGATTCTTCGGCACTACCCGGAATCCCATCTTTTTCCCGGAAATGGGATGGACAAGTTCCAGAGAGTACGCGCATAGTGCCACGCCGCGATATTTCTGCGCAGGCATCGCCTCTTTTAGCGCTGCCATTCCATACTTCGTATCTCCCAACAGTGGAAATCCCGCATGTGCGAACTGCACCCGGATCTGATGAAACCGTCCGGTCCCAATCGTTACATCTGCAAGCGCAAGCGGAGAAGGATCGTTGATCTTTTCCAAAATGCGATAGTGCAGCGCGGCAATCTTCGCATCTGCAAATTCCTGCTCCCTGCCGGTCACTGCCACCGCCATATTACCTTCCTTGCGAAGGTAATCCACAAGATCCCCCTCCGCGCAGTCAGGATATCCACAGAGTACTGCATAATAATGTTTGTTCAGCGCACCTTCTGTTAATTGCTTCGACAATGCCGCTGCTGCCTTTTTGTCTTTGGCAAATACCAGCAGTCCTTCCACCGGCTGGTCCAGTCTGTGGACTATGCCCAGATACGGCTCTCCTTTTCCCGGTCTCCCCGCGTCAGGAAGCTTTGCAAGATGGGATTTCAACTCGCTGACCACATCCGCCTGTCCGATTCCGGCAGACTGCACCGCCAGTCCCGCCGGTTTGCGGATGACCAGTATGCTGTTATCTTCATATAATATTTCCGTTTTCATAACCTATTCCTCTGTCATCCCCCTGACCGTTGTTCCGGATGTTAATCTATATCGTTGCATCTCTATTGCCTAATCACTTTCTCAGTCCTTTAGGATAATGATTCTTCATGACGCCTCCGGCCAGCTTCCCCCAGCCAAGGCTACAGTCATCCACGCAGATCAGATACCAGCCCTTCTCGCCTTCCGCGGAAAAAGTCTGTCCCTTCAGATAAGCCGCGGCTTCCTCCACAGACAGCTTCCACACATGCTTCACATCCTCCGGGCGCAGTGCCAGTGCTAACGCGTGCGCCGGTTCAAAACGGTTCTTTTTCAATGTGCCCAGATGAAGTCCCGGGCGCAATACCTTCAGTCCTTTCACCCCGGGCATTCTCTCCGGCATGCGGTACAGGTTATCGCCAAATGCCAGAAATCCTTCTCCGGCAGTGCATAGTCCTGCTTTGATCGTCTGCTCCTCCGAAAAGGTCTCTTTTGCAAAGTTAAAATACTCTGCCCAGTCTTTTGTCAGATTCTTCGTCGGAATTCCCTTCTCTGATCCGGTGGCACTCACCGGCTGATATCCTTCCGGAAGCTTTCCCTTTTTCTGTAATACTGCGGCATAATGCCCCTCGCCACGTAACTTATGGGGCCACAGACGTAAAGTCCCCGTAATGCCGGGTGCCGGATTCTCTACACAAGCGGGAATACCGTCGCAGCCTTCCGGGATCCCCAGTTCCTTTTTATCGATGGGGACAATCTCGAATTCCTCATGCTTTGCCAGGAAACGGCTGATGCTTCCCTCATTTTCCGCAGGCGCAAAGGTGCAGGTAGAATATACCAGTCTGCCTCCCGGGACTAACATCCGTGCCGCGCACTCCAGGATCCCGTCCTGTCTGTCTGCACATAACTGCACATTTTCCGGGCTCCATTCCTCACAGGCCACTTCATTCTTCCGGAACATTCCCTCTCCGGAGCAGGGTGCATCCACCAGGATCCGGTCAAAATATTCCTCGAAAATATCCGCCAGGTGCTCCGGTGTCTCATTCAATACACAGGCATTGCGGATGCCCATGCGCTCCACGTTCTCCGACAGTATTTTCGCCCTCGCCGGGTGGATCTCATTCGTGACAAGCAGTCCCTCTCCCTCCATCGCGGATGCGATCTGGGTACTTTTCCCTCCGGGAGCAGCACATAGATCGAGGATCCTCTCTCCGGGCTGTGGTGACAATAGTGTCACAGGTGCCATGGCACTGGGTTCCTGGATATAATAAAGTCCTGCTTCATGCCAGGGATGCTTTCCCGGCTGGTCCTCTTTGGTATAGTAATATCCGTTCTCCGCCCAGGGAACCGGCTGCAGCTGAAAAGTCTGCTTTACTTTTTCTGTTATGACAGACATGTCATCCCTTTTTAACGGATTCAGACGCAATGCCTGATATTTCTCATGCTCAAAGCTTGCCAGGAACTCTTCATATTCCGATCCCAAAAGTCCCTGCATTCTCTCTGTAAATGACTGCGGAAGCATAGATTTCCTCCATCTCTGTCCTCTATTCCGAACTCTGTTCCCATTAACTGTATCACAGCTCCTATCCGCGGGCAATCATTTCTTGCCAAGCTTCACAGACACAATTATAATATTTGTTGTAAGTGCTTGTTTTTTTAGTTTTAAAAGGTAACCCATTATTTGTATTTTCATTCGTTGATTCTCGAACTCGAATAAGAAAAGAGGTTATTATGTCTATTTTAAAAAAAACGCTCAGCTGTGCCGTACTGGCAGCCTTAGGCACCTGTGCTCTCGCCGGCTGTGGCAGGCAGGATACCCCGAATGAAGCCGCAACATCTGCTTCCCCTGAAGCGTCTGCTGCCATCACGGAAACCATCTCCGAAAGTACCGCTTCCTCTGAACAAACATCGTCCTCCGAAGCATCCGGGGCACAGCCCGCTGAAACCGAACCAGCAGTTTCCGAGGCGCCCTCTGTCGATGACTCCACTCCCTTCGGACAGCACGGCGCTCTCCATGTGGAGAACGGGAAGCTGACCGATGCAGACGGGAACATCGTCCAGCTCTACGGTATGTCCACCCACGGTATTGCCTGGTTCCCCCAGTATATCAATTATGATTCCTTCCGTACCCTGCGGGACGACTGGAATACCAACTGTATCCGCCTCGCCATGTATACAGCGGAGTACGGCGGTTATTGCGCCGGCGGTGATAAGGAGCAGCTGAAGCAGCTGGTAAGAGACGGTGTATCCTACGCCACAGAGCTTGGAATGTACGTGATCATAGACTGGCATATTTTAAGTGATTGCGACCCGAATCAGAACAAAGATGAGGCGATCGCCTTTTTCCGGGAAATGTCGGAAGCTTTTGCTGACAACGACAATGTGCTCTATGAGATCTGTAATGAGCCCAACAGCGGTACCTCCTGGGACAGCATCAAGTCCTATGCCGAGGAAGTCATCCCGGTGATCCGGGAACAGAAGCCGGATGCCGTCATCCTCGTAGGAACCCCCACCTGGAGCCAGGAGATCGACAAAGCCGCAGCTTCCCCGCTTACCTTTGATAATGTAATGTATACTCTGCATTTTTACGCTGGCACCCACAAAGACGATCTGCGTAACCGCTTAGAGACCTGCGCACAGAACAATCTTCCGGTCTTCGTCAGCGAATTCGGTATGTGCGACGCTTCCGGCAATGGTGCCAATGACTTCGATTCCACGACCAAGTGGCTGGATCTGCTGAACAAATATCAGATCAGCTTCTGCTGCTGGAATCTGGCGAACAAGGACGAAAGCAGCAGTGTCTTCAAGGCTGCCAGCACGGCTCTCTCTGACTGGACCGATGAGGATTTCAATGAATCCGGACGGTGGATCCGTGACTACTTCCGCAGTATGCCCCGGAATTAGTTCCCGATCCCGCCCTCCGAACTCACTGCTTACAAATTCGTATGATAGCACTACATTAATTCTTCGTCATAGACTGCCCTGCCACCGCCGATAAATTTCGGTCTGGTACGGGCGCATACCACATGGGCGTCTCCGATCTGTCCGGTCCGGAGACGCACCGGTACTGCCACATCTCTCAAATGCATTCCGATCAACGTATCTCCGATATCCATTCCCGCTGCCGCCTGAATATGTTCTACTGCCACCGGATGTTCAAATGCTTTATACGCTGCCGTTGCAAAAGACCCACCTGCCTTGGGCTGGGGGACCACATTGACCATAGGATAACCGTATTTTACGGCTGCCTCTTTTTCCAGGATCAGTGCGCGGTTCAGGTGTTCACAGCACTGGGCTGCCAGATAGACGCCTGCTTCCTGCGTTGCCTGATAGATTCCGCCGAAGACCACCTCTGCCAGCTCCGGGCTGGAATAGGTTCCGATGGATGCGCCTCCCACTTCACTGGTGGAACACCCTACTACAAACAGTTCTCCCGCCTCCGGCTTAGCTTTCTCCAGGATCTCCCTGGCTGCGGAATATGCCTCTTCTGCAATGATTGTCATATCTTCTGTCATGATGCTGCCTCCTTACATAATAAAATAAATAACTCTATAACAATAAACACACTATAACAGACCGTTTATAAATAATAATGGAAGCAAAAAGCCCACATTGGCCACTGTAAACCATCCAAAATACCGTTTCTTTTCCCCGGGGATCTGACTTGCCACCTGCTTATAAGAGATCAGGCTTGCCATAGAAGCGATCAATGTGCCCAGACCGCCCAGATTCGTTCCAACGATCAATGCTTTCACATTTTCTGTAAAACCGGACAGCAACAGTGCTGCCGGTACATTGCTGATCACCTGGCTGGCAGCCACTGCCGTCATGACTTCCCTTCCTTCAATAATTTTTTGTAAAAAGCTGCAAAAAGCAGGCATTCTTCCTATATTTCCTATGAAAATAAAAAATCCCACGAAGGTCAGCAGCAGCGAATAATCCACTTTTCCTATGGTCGCGCGGTCTAGGATTCCAACACCAAGCACCACAATTCCAAGCGTTACCGGATAGGGAATCATATGCGCCACCGTTAACAGACACAACAAAAATAGTATCAGATAAAACACAGGCAGATATCTCCGCCATCCTGCCGTTTCCTGCCCGGCATCTTCTGCCTGCAACGCCCCTGCCACATCTCTGACCGCAATGCCACTGTGTTTCGCCGCAACCGCCGTACAGATAAGCAAAAAGAGCAGTGACACCGCAGAATACGGCAGCATCAGCTTTATAAATGCAATCGGGGACATCTGTATTTTCCCATATAAATACAGATTCTGTGGATTACCAATGGGAGTCAGCATACTTCCTAAATTCGCTGCGATCGTCTGTAATACTACCACCGGAACTGCCAGTTTCCGGACAGCCTCCTCTCCGGACAGACAGAGTACCGTAAACGTAAAAGGCACAAAAGTGATCAATGCCACATCATTCGTGATCAACATGCTGAAAAAGAAGCACAGCAATACCAGAATTTCTGCCAGCGCAATCACATTGTTGGTATGCTGCAATAATATCCTGGCAACCCTGCGAAATATGCCCAGCTTCTGCAATCCCGCCATCACAGTCATCAGGCAGAATAAAATCGCCAGCGTCCGAAAATCAATATATCCGATATATTCTGTGTCCGGCGGGATCATTACCGCCGACAATACTGCCAGCACCATCGCCGCAGTCAGCACCGTCTCTTTTTTTACAAATTCTATGATTTTGTTCTTTATTTTCATCGTTTTGTCCCTCAGGCATCCCCCGCGCCGTATCTCACAAAAAATTTTTACAGGAATATAGTAAAATTAAGAATATTTTCTACGGAGCATGCTATGTCTGTTCTGCCCTCATTGCTCTTCGGTATCTCCGCCAGTCTGGATGCACTTCTGGTAGGCTGCGCACTCGGACTGCAGAAGGTCCCTCTTCCTGCAAAACACAATCTGCTGATCAGCGCAGTCACTCTCATCGGTACTGTGATCTCTATAAGCCTCGGTAACCTTTTACTGCCTCTGATCCCCGGTGAGATCGCAACCCGGACCGGGAGCAGTATCCTGATCCTGTTCGGGCTCTACTATGCCGGAAAATGGCTGGTCTCCAGATGGCGCTGCAGTTCTTCAGATAACAGCAGTCTATGCCGGGAGAAGAAAAAATTTGCCGAACATCGGAATCTGACTCTCCCGCAGACGCTGGCTCTGGGCTGTGCCCTCTCCATGAATAATATCGGTATCGGATTCTCCGCCAGCATTACCGGACTTCCTTTTCTGCCTGCCTCGATATCCACCTTTTTCTGTTCCTTCGGATTCCTGACACTGGGGAGCCGCCTGGGACGTTCCGTCCTCCTGCAGCAGGTCGGAGAATATGCCGATCCCATCTCCGGGCTCTTATTGATCCTGTTAGGCCTGTGGCAATTATATCACTGATGAACTGAATAGTTACCAAAATAATGGGGAATCTATCTGAATAATACAATATACCCACCGGGCAGTCTATGCAATCATTATATCATTATTCAGAAAGGATTCCCTTTTTATGGCACAAAACATTTCGTTATCCACAGAACTTTCCCAAAATATTGATCTTCTCCACAGATTGCTTCCTCTGGGTAAAAGCTTTGACCTGATCACACGCGATCTCCGGTTGGGGGAAACTCCGGCATTCTGGCTGGGGATCAATGGTTTCTGCAATACCGAGATCCTCCAGCAGATCTTCTCCGACCTGCAGGATCCTCACTATACACTGGATTCCGAGATCCGCGATCTCCCCCGTTATGTACAGAGCAGGCTCGGCTATGCACAGGTATCGTTGACCTCCTCTGTGGATGATATCCTGCAAAATCTCTTAAGTGGGCCTTCCATCCTCCTGGTGGATGGCTTCGATCAGGCGGTGATCATTGACGTCCGTACCTATCCCGTCCGCAGTATCTCCGAACCCGATACCGAACGGAGCACCCGGGGTGCCCGGGACGGCTTCGTGGAGACACTTTTATTCAATACAAATCTTATCCGCCGCCGGGTGCGTTCTGCGAAACTGACCTTCTCCATCTGCACCCTGGGAACAGAGAGCCGCACCGATGTAGCTATTGCCTATCTGGCAGACCAGGTTAACGAGGAGTTATTAGAGACTCTGAAGCAAAAGCTCTCCCGGTTACAGATTACTTCGCTGACTATGGGCAGCAAAAGCTTAGAAGAGCTTCTGATTCATAAAAGATGGTGGAATCCCCTGCCCAGCATCCAGCTGACAGAGCGTCCCGATGTGGCATGCAGCTACCTGTGCGAAGGGCACATTCTGCTCATCGTGGACAATTCTCCCGCCGTTTTATTGCTTCCCGGTACGATCTTCCAGTTTACCCAGAGTCCGGAGGACTATTACAACAATCCTCTGACCGGAACCTACTTCCGCATGATACGCTTCCTGTGCATTCCGGTGAGTCTTCTGCTTCTGCCGGTATTTTTACTTCTCTCCGCCTATTATCCCGAGATCACCGCCTCGCTGCAGCTCACACCCGTCAGCGATCTGTCACCCTTCCGCCTTTTTTTCTATGTACTGGCGGTGGAGTTCCTCTTAGACCTCTTCAAATACTCTGCCGCACTTAGTTCCAGCCGTGTCTCCGGTGCACTGTCTATCGTAGGGGGATTGTTGATTGGTGACATTGCTGTCAGCCTTAACTGGGCCTCCACGGAAGTCCTCTTCTATGCTGCTGTCACCATGTTGGCGAATCTGTCTCTCTCCAGTATAGAATTCGCCGATGCCCTGCGGATCTACCGCATTCTTTTGGTCGTCACAACAGGGCTCTGGGGATTGCCAGGATTCCTTATCGGTCTGACACTGGTGACAGTCTCTATTTTAACTACCCCGACCTTCGCGGGCTTCAGCTACTTCTGGCCCCTCTTTCCTTTTAACGGTCCCGCACTGAAAAGCCTCCTCTTCCGCCGCCCCACCTATAAGGCACAGCCCAGTAAAGTCTGGTCCCGGGGACATGTGCATACAAAATAAAGCTCCTATACGAACCGAATCAAATACGTATTACCTTTTGCTTCTGAAATTTTCTGTGCAGACAAGCGCGAGACGGCGCACGAGGTCCGGGGGACCTCGGCCTGCGCGGACCGGAGCGGAGCGTAGACATCGAACTTTCGAGCCCAGACCAACGCTCGAAAATAAAAAGGAGCGATGCTTTATGCATCACTCCTTTTTATTTATAAGCGCGAGACGGGGATCGAAGCCTTTTCCCCCGTTGCAAGGGTTTTCCAACGGCTTGCCCGTGGAAACCTTGCAACGGGGAGAGGTCGATCCGTCCGCTTCACTGGCTATTATGTTTCTCTCCTGCCAAAAGTTGGGGAGCCGCCGTAGGCGGCAGTATTACCCCCAACTTTTGAGACATGAGACATTGTACCATAACTCCCTTATATTGTCTATGTTTCTTCATGTCTCACTTGTTTTGTAACTTTTGAGACATGAGACATAAGGGGTTTATATATGGGAAAAAGGAAAACAGATATTGATAATGTACAAAAATTAAGACGTTGGCAGATTACCATTAACAATCCTATTGATAAGGGTTGGACGCACGAAGCTTTGAAGAATGTACTTCAAGAAATGAGTGTTGTTTACTGGTGTATGGCTGATGAACAAGCTTCTACTTTTCATACGCATATCTATGTTGTATTCAAAAATCAAGTTCGATTAGAAACCATGTGTAATAAGTTTAAAGGTGGTCATTTTGATGTTTGTGAGGGTAATTCTCGGCAAAATCGTGATTATGTTTTCAAAGAGGGGAAGTGGTTGGATTCTGAAAAAGGAACTACTAATTTCCGTGATTCACATGAGGAATGGGGTGTTTTACCGGAAGAAAGTCAAGGCAGACGGGCGGATATGGCAGAGTTGTATGATCTCATAAAACAAGGGTGTTCTAACTATGAGATTCTTGAAACAAATCCCCGTTTTATTCTTCACATGGATAAGGTAGAACGGGCGAGACAGATTGTTAGGGAAGAAAAGTTTAAGAAATTATGGCGGTGGGTTGAAACTACTTATATTTGGGGAACTACCGGAGCAGGTAAAACCCGTAGTGTTATGGATGAATATGGTTATAGTAATGTTTATCGGGTTACTGATTATGAACATCCTTTTGATTCCTATAAAGGTCAAGATGTTCTTGTGTTTGAAGAGTTCCGCAGCAGTCTCCGTATAGATGATATGTTGAAATATTTAGACGGTTATCCGTTAGAACTTCCTGCACGATATATGAACCGTGTTGCATGCTTTACAAAAATATTTATTATATCAAACATTGATATACGTAACCAGTATCCCAATATACAGAAAGAGGAAAAGGAGACTTGGAATGCTTTTTTACGGAGAATAAAAACCGTGAAAGTATACATAAATGATACTGTCCGTGAAATGCCCTTAGATACATATTTGAAATATGAGTATCCTTTTTTAATAAGCACTCCTTTTGATAGTGAGGTGATACAATGAAAAATTGTGATTTGTTCGTATGTCGGTATGTGGAGTCTTGTATTGTGGGTGTTAGTTGTGAAAACGGTATGTATCCGGTATGTAAGTTTCAATTATGTCATGTGTGCTGTTTTAAAGATAAGTGCAAGAAAAAAGAAAATATTTTATTACAGAAAGAGGGAAAATGATTATGTTTAATTGTGATAGCTATACTGGTGTAACTTGTGTTGATGGTGGTTGTCCGGATGCTCTTGCGGAAGAATACTCTGATTATGGTTATGCTCATACAGATTGTTCCGAGTGTGCTTATTATAGAGGATGCAAGGATTGTTATTTTAATCGTGAATCACGTTGTGCTGTATATGATAAGGATATTCAGTGGGTATTGACGATTGAAGAGAAAAAACTGCTTGAAAGTGTATATTCAAAAGAAAGTGAGGAATTTTATGAGTGATTTTGAGTATTATAACGATTTAGATTCACACCCGTTTTCAGGACTGTTGAAGCTGTCAATACCGTTTAATGTAAAGGTAAAAAATGATGAATATATAGAAAGATTTTTTAATGGTACACCAAATTATGGACAAGTAAAAGATGTTACTATTGGTAAGGTTTATACAATTTATGCAGTAGAGGGATATGGAGATGTTGCGGACTTTATTTTTATTAATGATGTTGGTATAGAGACAAGATTGGGAAGTTTCTTTTTTGAAGATGTTGTAAAGAACTGTTGATTTTCAGCAGTTCTTTTTTTTTATGAAAGTGTACTTTCAACATTATGTACATGATGCACATATTTTGAAGATATATTATGTACATAATGTCAATGTACATCATGTACATAATGTGCTATTATATAATTGTAAGGAAGATTGAAAGTGCACAATCAATCAGAATCAAGGGTTAAGGAAAGAGGTAAAAAAATATGGATATTTTTATTAAGGAGTATAACGCAAAAGTTAAGACTTTAGAGTTTGTTAAGAAAGCGTATGGAAAATGTAATTTTGGTTCGGTTGATTCAAGTTATCAGTATTTACTGGGTTATGCAAATGCTTTATATGATTGTGGTCTGATTACTTCTATTGATTTGCAAAAGGCTTTTGATATAACTGAAAAGCTGTTTGAAGAATTTAAGGAATTGTTGTAGCTGTCCTATCGGCTTGACGGGGATTAAAAAGGAGAAAAAGTCTATGAAAGAATTAGTTAAAATCAGTCGTGTAAGTGGTATGTTAGAAAAAATGTATCGACAGCTTAATCAAGATAAATTTAACGGAGAACTTGAAGATCCTATTATTACAATTCAATCTACTCCGAGAGCATACGGACATGTTACTTGTGGTAAGGTATGGAAAAGCAAGGATATAGCACGATATGAGTTAAATATAGGCGCAGGCACTTTAGATAGACCTATTGAAAATGTAGTTTCAACATTATTACATGAAATGGTACATATTTATCATTTGATGAATAATATACAAGATTGTTCCCGTGGTGGTACATATCATAACCGGAAATTCAAAGAAAAAGCAGAAAGCGTTGGATTGATTATAAATAAAGATTCTCGTATTGGTTGGAGCCTTACGGAACCTAGTGAAGAATTGATTGAATATATCATTTCGCAAGGTTGGACGGATATACTTATTAATAGACAAGAAAGTATAAGGATTGGTGGTGTATCCGGTGGCAGTAGTGGTGATTCTTCTGGAAATAAGCCACCCAAAAAGCCTAGTTCTACAAGAAAATATATTTGTCCATGTTGTGGTAACTCTGTAAGAGCCACAAAAGAAATCAATATAATATGCGGTGATTGTATGAAGCAAATGGTAAAGGAAGAGTAAAACAAGCTCTTCCTTTTTATGTGGCTTTTATCGTGGTATTGTGTCAAGTAAAATACTCTTTTACGTGCATTTCGGAAAAGGAAGATTTTACTTGACGCAATACTTCCCCCGTGTTTCTGTACTCTTCAAACTGGTGTTCGTGGGGTCTGATAGACGCACTTCTATCAGATCCCCTTGGTTACCCCGTGTGTCGGTCATTGAGATAATGCTGATTCATTTTACCAGTACACCCATTCAAGCTATCTCTGTCTAGGTTAGCCAGTATTGTGTATTATTGCCAGTATACTTCCGGTTTCTGCCCTTGAACAAAAATTGTGTCTCGAGTGAAGCGGTACGTTGCTAAATATATTCTTTGCAATCCTATGATTGTAAAGAATATATTTAGAACGTGCTGAGCGAGGGTTGCCACGGAGAAAAAAATTATACCCCCTCTCAATGAGTTTGAGAGGGGGTATAGGGGTGAGTTAGAATCATAATAAGTTAAGAGTTGTAGCCATCATAATAATACCGATACCTATAACGGAACCTATAATGCTGCAAGTAAGTCCTGCGATTGCTGTACCATGCGCTCTATCTTTCTGACACATGGCTACTGTTGCGAATATTATTCCCAGTATTCCCAGTATAATAGGAATGCCACCTACTACACATGATGAAAGCAAACTAATAATTCCCAGTATCATAGATGTTATTCCGAAACCACTTTGCTTCATGTTTATTATCCTCTTATTTTCTGATGTTTATAGAGTTATTAGTTCCGCTTTGAGATATATTGCTTACGTTTATATTGGAGTTATCTTCGTTATTGTCTCTTCTGATTAGTTCGCATATATAAGCGTTGAGAGAAGAATATCCTTTTTCTTTTCTTTTTTCGTCTATGATTGCTTTCTGTCCTTTTGGTACTTGAACTATTATTCTATCATACTTTTCTTTTGCAAATTCATTTATATATTTCGATTGGTTAAATTCAGGCATGTTATCCCCCTTTTGTACATCATGTACATAATGCACAATAATATTAAATAAATCATGTACATAATGTCAATTTACATCATGTACATGATGTGATATTCTATTATCAACAAATGAGATGCAGTTCTTGTTTGGGTTAAACTTCTCGGCTATTTCGGCTGTATGGTCGAATAGTCGAGCAAGAGGTTGATAGAAAGATTATTTCAAATATTTGTATATTTGTCAATATCAATCCCTACTTCTTCCTTACGGCATGGGTTTTGGCATTTAAAAAAAATGACTAGCCTACCAACGATCATTTTTCCCATTGCCCCCCGGATATAAAGCCTAGTGCTTTTATCATAGACACTATAAATGCGATTGTGAAAAGAAAGAGAGGAAAAAGAATATGCAGAAAGAAAAAGTCGCATTAACACTGGTAGGTATTAAACGTTTTGTGAGTAAGAAAGGTAATAATGTTTGTCTTTTATCCGTAAGCAGACCGTATACACCGGAAGAGAATGATAAGGGTTCTTTCGGTGCGCAGATTCGTGAAGAGTTTGTTCCGCAGGATCAGATCAATGATTTTGGTGCCGATGATATCGGCAAGACCGTTGAGTTTGAGTATGGTTTCAACTATTACGGTAGACCGGAAATCACTCGTATCTCGGTTAAATAACCGTTTGCATGGAGACTGTAAGCGGGGGTAATGCTTCTGTAATTTCACTGGATAGTGAAAGTGAAGTGGTTATTGATACTGCTTTAAATGAATTAGAAACGGTAAGTGGTAATGATGCCGCAATAGGTTCTAATGAGTATACAGAGGTAGTACAAGTTGACCTTAGTTCCTTGGAAACTGAATTAGTGGGGGTAAATGAAAAGCTTGCTTTGCTGATAACTCTTATCTGCGTCTGTATTATTTGGACTGTGGTTAAGAATGTCAATAAATTCTTTGACTGGTTTTTTTAGTTAGAGAAAATACATGAGAAAGGAGAATGCGCTTATGCCTAGTTTAATGGTGTTTGCAGGTGCCGAGGCATCTACCCCCGTTCTTTCCGGTGTGGTTACTGCTGCTATGTTGAACGGTGTGTTCAATGAGATTGTCGGCTTACTGCCCGTTATCGTTCCCGTATCTGTTGGCTTTATCGCAATTCGTAAAGGACTTGGCTTTTTGTTCAGTTCTCTGCGTGCCGCTTAAAGCAAGGGTTCAAGTTCGTAATAGAGTGGGAATTTCCCACTCTATTTTTTTACAAAAAATCGTGCATTGAAAGTGCATTTTCAAGAAAAGGAGATTTTTACAATGGGTCTTATTTTAGGTGTTTGCTTTATGGTTATTTGCTTCATGTATTATGCTACTTGCAAAAAAATGAGTGCAGAAATTAATGAGTTAAGAAAGGTGGCTGATGATTACTATGATGAGATATGTCGGCTTAAAGAAAAATGTAATTCGATTGGACAATCGGTTCAGCAGGATACTGTGGATAATGTTGATAACATTGAAGCGTAGTCCGGTTATCCGTTTCCTTGATAATTTTATGGTTGCGTTGTTGGGTACTTCTTTAGGAATGGCTGTCATGTTTGCCATTGTTTTATTTTCTCTTTGGATTTACCCATGGTTATGTAGTTATTGAGAGGAGAAAGCAAGTGTTTAGTAAGATTAAGAGTTTATGTAAGAAATTTTATAAATCGAGAAAGTTAGTTGCATCATTTGTTCTTGCTATGATGCTTGCTTTCTCTGCTTTTATGAGTATTGGGATAAAGTCCGAAGCGGCTTATACTACTGCGAAGTTTTATTTTGATATTACGACTTTAAAATCTACATGTTCTCCGGATAGTTTTCCGTATTTTTATATATTTAAAGCGGTAAATGGGCAAGCATTACAACCGGATCATGTTGATGTTGATTATGGTTCATGGGTGCAGGAAAATGTAACTATTTATCCGATGACTTATTATGATAGTTTCAATGTTGCTGGCAGTACTATTTATAGTTATAAGTATTTGTGTTTGTTTACATCGGAACCCTTGTACTGCAATGATACAAATGATCGCTTTGATGCTTATGTAAAGACTAACCGTATTGTTTTAGGTCAATATAGAAATACTACAAAAATTTCGTCAAGAGTATATCGGTCAAATGATGGTATAAATTGGTCTTTTTACAATGCGAAAGCTGATTATGGTCTTTGTACTTCTGATTCTAGGGGTGTTATGTCTTTTAACCCTAAAAATTGGTATCTTATGTCTAGTTATCCGATTAGACAAGTATATACCGGACAAGTGGCTTACGTTAAGAATCTAACTGATGCCGAGATTGAGGACTATAAAAACATAAGCCATGATACTTCTGATGGTACAGATACTAGTGGAAATATTACTGGTGGTGATTCCGGTGTTACTGGTGGTTCCGGTTCCTCTGGCTCCGGTTCTTCCGGTTCAAATACCGAGGATGAAAAAGGGTTCTTTGCTTCTGTAAAAGAGAGTTTAGCTAATATTCTAACGAATATCAAAGAGCTTCCCAGTGCCGTTGTTAATGTTCCCACAACTATGATTAACTTTTGGAAGAATTTTATAGGTAGTCATAGTATTGGAGATATTATTACGGCTATTAAGGATGCTCCGAGTAATATTTTTAACGCATGGAAGAGTTTTTTCGGAAGTCATACATTTCTTGAATTGCTTAATGCTGTTAAAAATGTTCCTACTACTGTATCAAGTTGGTGGAAAGATAATCTACCCAGTGTGATACAAGCTATAAAAGATGTGCCGTCAACGGTCTCTAGTTGGTGGTCTGATCACTTACCGGAAATATTGCAGGCTATTGTTAATACTCCTACTACCGTGTGGAATTGGTGGAAAGAGCAGTTACCGGATGTTGTGAATGCGATTATCGAATCACCAAAAACTGTTCTGTCGTTTTGGAAAGATTTCTTCAAAGAGCATTCATTTTCGGATATTTTGCAAGCTATTGCGGATGCTCCGAAAGACATTTTGAAGTTTTGGGAAAATCTATTTGGTTCTGATTCCATTAAGGATATTTTTAAGGAACTGTTAGATGTTCCCAGTAACTTATTGAATTTTTGGGATAATACGATAGTTGGCTTTATTGAAAGTGTAGAATCAAAATTCACATTTATTGAAGAGAGCAAGTCTAATATACAGCTTATAATAGATCGGCTCTCCAGTATGTCAAATCCAAAACCGCCCGTGATTACTTTACCATTTTCAAAGACTGTTTTGTCTAAATATGGTGTCGGTGATATAGAAATGACGTTTGAATGGCTCGCTCCATATCATGAACTACTGATGAATGTTGAGTCTGCTTGTTTGTATGTTGCATTTTGTGTAAGACAGTTTTTTGATATAAAGAATATGCTCAATGCTACCAGTGGCGCTACTAATGTTCTGACACGTTTGTAAGGTGGTGAAATTATGTTATTGATATTTGGTAATTCAATAATTGCTTTTATATTAAATACGCTATCGCAGTTAGCTGATTCGTTACAATCCGTTGTGCCTGGTATGTCTCTTGTTAGTTCGTTTTTGGACTATGTGGCAATAGCGGCTTATTTTGTTCCTATTGATACAATAGTTATTTTGTTTTCATGTATTGTTCTTAGAGAGTTATTTAAAATAGGACTTGCATTCATGAAAATGCTGTTTAATTTTATACCGTTTATGTAAGGTGGTGTCTGTATGCAAATATTGTTAGGCTTTTTTCAAGTTTTTAAATATCCCATATATTTTTTATGTGGTCTTATTTTGGTGTGGTTTGTCAGCTTTGCTTATTTCTTTATAAAGGAATATGCGCAGGGCAGACGGTTGAAGAGAGGACTTCATAAACCTGTACCACAAAGTAATTTACTCGTAAAGATATTTTATGAAGCCCCTCGGATGTATGTAGCTGATATATATGACCGTGATCCTGACTACTTCAAATATCAAGGTTTGGTTATTTATACCGGACGGCAAGGACAAGGAAAGACGGTTGCCATGGTTAGGGATATTATGATGATGCAGAAAGAGTATCCCCGTGCAAAGTGTATTACTAATTTATCTTATGAGTATGAAGATGGTGCTTTGACGAACTGGCGGCAACTTATAAATTACAAGAATGGTATATATGGTGTGATTGTTGGCTTGGATGAAATTCAGAACTGGTTTTCCAGTAAGCAATCAAAAGATTTCCCACCGGAAATGTTTGAAGTTGTTACACAAAATCGTAAGAACAGACGTATTATCATGGCAACTACACAGAACTTCTATCAGCCTGCAAAGGACATTCGTGCACAATGTACAGAGGTTCGTAAGTGCATGACTTTGTTAGGGGTCTTTACTATTGTTCATGCGGTTAGACCTATTCTTGATTCTAATGGAGAGGTTCAACAGTGGAAACATATTCGTTTTTACTGTTTTGTGCATGATAAGGAAATTCGTGATTCCTACGATACATATAAAGTCATTGAATCACTTATGAAAAGCGGTTTTTATAATCGTAATGAAAAAGACGGGGATACAAATATCTATGTAATACCAGATAAGAAAAAGCGAAGGAAGTGGTAGAACATGACGGAAAAGGAATGGTTAGATATTGGCTATGACAAAAATATTATTGATGTGCAGGCTTACGAAGAAATTACTTTTCACGATGTATACAAGCAATGGTTTTTAATGAAACTAAAACGTATCAAGGAGCAGTCTTGTGACCGTATAGAAGTTACTTTTAATAAGTATTATGCAAATGATCCTATTATTGAAAAGTACATTTCAAAAATATCAACAACTAATATTATTGATTTTTTGACTTCTTGTGTTATTAAATATGGTGATATTAATTATAAGGAGTTCGGTCGCATAATGCAGATTATCAATAACGTATTGGTGTATGCGAAAGATTTACAGATAGGCGGTGCACAATTATATGACTGGGAGAAAATTAAGCGCTATGTTCCCCTTGATAGTTTGGAATCGTCCGCATATAAGGAGTTTTGCGTTCCCTTGTCTGCTATTCATAAGGTTTTCGATTCAGTTGTGAATAAGAAAATTTATTATGAAAAACAGTCTGCGTGTCTTTGCTTGTGTATGAATTTTTATTTGGGTTTGCGTATTGGAGAACTTGCAAGCCTTACATTCAATGATTTTGATTTTGATGCAGGAGTAGTCCGTATTTATAAAACGGAGTGTAAATTTTATAATCGGACAGAGGACGGCTCTCGGCTTGGTGCAATGGTGTATAACGTTGTAGAGGATACAAAAACTATATATAGTGTTCGTGAAATTCCTATTGTGTCGGAAGTAAAAGCCTTTTACGAAAAGATTGCGGAACATCATAAGATATGTAAATATAATTCGCCTTATCTTGCTTATGATGGAAAAGACACTATTTTGGTGCGGTCACTGGATAGAACATTGCGGAGACTTTGCAGGCTTTGTGAAGTGGACTATTTCAATAGTCATAAGATACGAAAGACATTTGCCAGTACGCTCCATGATAATGGTGTTCCGACACGTGTTATTTCTGATCTCATGGGGCATAGTTTGTTATCTACCACAGAGAATTGTTATATATTGTCTCGGTCTGAAAACTATGTAAATGTATATAATTATATGCAAGATGGCTTGAAGTATGTGAGTTAATATAGTAAGATATATCTGATACTGTTGTTAGACATATAAGAAAAAATCCGCCTGAATTATCAGACGGATAAGGGTTAAGGTAAGCGCGAGACGGGGATCGAACCCGCGACCCCCTCCTTGGCAAGGAGGTGCTCCACCGCTGAGCCACTCGCGCATATTGTACAGGTCAAAACCTGTATCTTGAAGGTATGAAATTAATTGTATCGGCATTCATCCGCAATCTTATGAATGTCTGCTGTGTCTCACAGCAAAGACTATATTACATGATGAATGCCAAGCTGTCAAGCAAATTATTGAAATTTTTCGTAAAATTCGTAATATAATTATTTATCCGTAGTCAGATGGCTGTACTCACCCTTGCGGTTATAGGAATCTGTCAGATAGCTTTCATCCGTGAGAATGCACTCGATCTCCTGATCATCCTGTTTATACTGACTTCTCTTCCGCAGATCTTCTTTCGTTTGCTCCTGCTTCGTCTGCAAAAAATCGCCTGTATGGGATCCCATAAATCGACCCGGCAGCCGGTCCATCAACTTTCTCGCTACCTTCTGTACCTGATAACGCACCTTCTGAAAAGGATTTGCCGGCATGGTATCCTTTGCTTCCACAGGCCGGAAATACGTATGGGTAGCTGCTGTCTCCACTACCGCCCTGTTCATTGTAGTCTTTACTCCTACAGAATTCCCGGTGACCAGCGTCTCCTGCCCTGCAATATGATTTCCGTTGCCATTTTGTGAAGTGATCGCATCATTAGTTTCCTTGCCCTCTCCCCAGATTTTCTGTAAAAGCTGTTTGCCTTTACTGCTGATATTCTGCACCCAGGACATAAGATTCACCGAAGAATTCTCCTGCAATACTTCCTCGGCGGTCTGTATAGTCTGTACGCTTCCTAATTTGGCTCCAGCATTGCCTACGTCCTTATTTTCCCCATGTTCGTGAATACATCCTGTCACCTGATGAGAATATGTGTCATGTCCGCTTCCTACTCCGCCAATCTGCATATAAACCTCCGTTCCTATTCCTAGGTCTACCTGTTCTATCATGTATATCGGAGGTATTCACTATTTTATTCAGTCTCCTAGAACACCTTGTTATAATCGGTCCTCCGCACGCATCTCGTTCACATACTCATCAACATTGCATCATTCTGCTTAGAAAATATCTCTTGAACGTCAAACCTAACTTTGGTTTTATGAAATTGTTCCAGGTCAAAAAATGCTGCTCTTTTTATCTTGACATGGGAACATATGTTTTCTACAATTATTGTAGAGCAGCTCTACTAATTTAATTGAAAGGAGAATTTATGGATTTTGATAAGCAATTAGAAGCAATGCGGCGAAGACATGTTCTACATATAGATGATGACACTGAATCATCAGATAACTGGGATGAATCATCAGAAGTGCCGCAACAAAGCACCTCTCTTCCAGAGCCTATGCAGGGAGACGTTTTATTATATCAGTCAGATGATCAAAATATTTCTGTTTCAGTATATTTTTACAATGAAACATTCTGGATGAATGTAAAAGCAATGGCGGATTTATTTGAATGCTCCACCAATAACATCCTTGTTCATCTAAAGAATATTTATTTTGAGAAAGAATTAGACGAAATTCCAACTAGTAAATTTTTTGAGGTAGTTCAAACAGAAGGAAACAGGCGGGTTAAGCGTTCCATGAAGTATTATTCTCTCGATGCGATTATATCTGTGGGATACCGTGTAAATTCTAAAAAAGCCACTAAGTTCCGTCAGTGGGCAACCAAGACACTAAAGGAATATATGATTAAGGGTTTTGTCATTAACGATGATATGTTAAAGAACGGAACGCCTTTCGGACAAGATTACTTCGACGAATTGCTGGAACGTATCAAAGAGATCCGGGCCAGTGAACGAAGATTTTATCAGAAGATCACCGATATTTATTCCCAGTGTAGTTATGATTACGACAAGGACAGCGAGATCACTCAGAAATTCTTTAAGACTGTACAGAATAAACTTCTCTTTGCCGTGACACAGAAAACAGCTCCGGAAATTATTCATTCCCGCGCCAATAGTCAAAAGGAACATATGGGACTGACCACCTGGAAAGACTCACCCGATGGTAAAATACATAAATCCGATGTTACTGTTTCGAAAAACTATCTTTCCAAAGAAGAAATATCTTCGTTAAATGATATCGTAACTATGTATTTAGACTATGCTGAAAATCAGGCAAAACGAAACAAGCTTATGTCCATGCAGGACTGGATAGACAAACTTGATTCTTTTCTGAAATTTAATGAATATGAGCTTCTTCATAATGCCGGTTTTATTTCCAGCGAAGTTGCAAAAAAGCTGGCAATCAAAGAGTACGAGATTTTCCGTGTAAAGCAGGATGAATCTTATGTTTCAGATTTTGACGCCGCTATAAAAAAATACAAATAAAAACCGGATCGTGCATTCAAAAATTTTGATATCACTTGGTATCAGACCAGGTAATACAAAAACAGCGGGAAGCCTTGATCTATCAGGCTTCCCGCTAAAAAAATAGAGCGGGTGATGGGAATCGAATTCTGCACCCATCTCGCCAATACTGATAAATAGGAGGTTTATTCAATGCTTCGCTCCTATCGTACCAAGAACGTACTTTCGAATCTTAATCTCTATATTATATTCATTCAGAAATCATGTCAATCCCTTTACCGTTAGGCACTCGTAGAGTGGGGATTTACATGATTTTCTTTTAATATTTAGATAAAATCCGTAAAATAAAAAGTGCTATGTTTCAAAAGTAACCCTTTGAAACATAGCTTGATTATAATAATTCATTATAGATATGAAACATATATTGGTCTTTAGTTAAATATCTGAATTATTTGTCTGTTGCTGTGAAGAAGTACTGACCGTCAACGAACACATCTTTATAATCCATTACAGTAAATGCCTTACTAAAATCAACAGTACTATATGCATTATTCTGCGTAGCTGTTAATTTGCCAATAAGAAAAACTACCCCATCATAGCTTGTTGGATGATGTACTGTAACTGTGACCGTATTTCCATTCTGCTTTACATCCGTAGAGCAATCATACTGCTGACCATCTACATCAAATACACAAACATCATTATGTGATGAACCACCACCAATTAGAGCTGTTGTAAGTTCACTCTCATAACTTGTACCTGTATATCTGTCGAATGCTGAGATATTGTAGGATACCCCAGAATTGTCTAAATTCTTATCTGCAACTACAGTAAATGTCGTATCAGAATAACCATCCTCAGAAGATGCAACTGTTTCAACTGATGTAGTAACTGCTAAGTCTGTAAGCTCATCACTACCATACTTAGCTACCTGAATAGTCATTGAACCGTTAGGTGAAATTGTAAGACCATTCTCTGTAAGGAAATCAGATGCAACTTCCTCAACTGGAGCTTCGGTTGTGACCTCTGTTGTCTCCTCAACTACTGTTTCGGTTGCTTCGCTTTCTTTCTCTGTTGTGATTTCAACCTGTGTTTCGTCGGTCTTTGTCACTTCTTTGTTGTCTCCACAACCTGTGAGCATCATTCCTAACATAGATGCTACTAAAATTCCTGTTAATGCTTTCTTTTTCATAAGTAACTTCTCTCCTTATATATTTTATTTATGGCATAAATATACCATATACATCACATAGTATCATATCACAATAAATAATACAATAATGATATAAATATGTGAGGTATTAACTATGTTTAAGATACAAAAAGACTATTCCGATTATGAATATAAATCTTTACGTTTGCCTGCTGAATTAATCAAACAAGTTCAGACACTGGCTGATGCAAACAATCTTTCTTTTAATAAAGTAGTGATTCAATGTATAGAATACGCTTTGAATAATATGGAAAATACAAAATAAATATTGCAACCAACCTACGCAAGTGTGATTCTTTCACACTTGTTTTTTTATGTCTAAATTCGTATCTTGTTTCCTTAAATTACTTTTCCCTATTAAAAACATTTTTGGGGTTTCTGTTAGTTGTTTATTTTTCTATTTAGTTGACTGTTGTTTTCACTCAGTTGGCTTATTTTTCGTTGTGATTCTATCACTTTTCTTATATCGTGTAAAATCCAAGTTTACTTTTGATATGTCCTATACATTCTGTCACCGCACAAAAACCGTGCAAATTTTGTGACAGAAAGGACATTTTATATATGTTACCAGAATTAAAGTACACAAAAGAATTATTAAAAAGAAAGGAGGATTTAAAGAAACGCTTGCATAGTAACAAAATCAATAGTGAGAAAACACAGCATATCAAAGATGAAATTTCCAGTATTGATGATAAGATTGCTTCTCTTATTAAGGATTTAACACCTTTTATAAACACTATTGAAGATAAGCAACGTCAAGATTTTATTAGAAATTATTTTCTAAAGAATAAAAGTATTACTGTCGCTGAAGTTGATGCCAACAGTTATTATGCACCACAATCACTTTATAGAGAAACAATGCGCTTTTTGAAATCCATCTGATACTGTCATTTTCGGACACGAAATCTATGGCATCATATAGGTGTAACAAAATTGTAAGACACTAAATAAGAAAAGAGGTATTAAATTATGCTTGATTTATCAAAAGTAACTTTTCCCCTGTCGTTAGTTATTGGGGATGTAAAACTAATTTTAATTGGTGCTAGACCAACCATTGAATATGTAAATGGTAAGAGAACCGATACCATTATCGGCACAACGTACACTGTAGTCCAGAATGGGGGAACATATGAAAAATTCAACGTGAAAGTCCCTGATATTGAGAATGCTATCGAACCTGACTACATTGCCAATTCAAAAACTCCTATTTTCGTCGAGTTTGAGAATGCCGTATGCAAAATCTATACTGACACCAATGGTCGAGTACAAGTCTCTGTCAAGGCTGATGCCATCAACATTGCTAATTAATTTTGAATGGGGAACTAACCATTCCCCATTCCTTAAAGAAAGTGAGGTAAATATATGAAAGTAGATAAAGATGCTATGGCAAAAATTTTTCGTGCACCAATTGATTTAGTCTCTGAAATGGAGCGAGATTCCAAAAGTTTCCGTGAACATAATAAGGAAAATCAATCTTCCTTAAATACTGGTAAAATCCCAGTCCAAGAAAGTTTTGCGCCAACCAGCAATGTTCCATCTATCGCATTCAATAATCTTATGAGTAATTTGACCCGTCATATTGCTCGTGGTCTAGTAGAGCTACCATCTTATGTGAATATTAAAGAGGTAAACCATCCTCTTGCAATTCGTATCGCATACGAAAGTGGGAATGAATTTTTGCTCCGACTTGAAAAAGTTTCATCTAAACAGATTAGCACAAGTGAGTTTCACAATGTGATTGCACCATTGTTAAATCAACGTATGTCAACCATACAATTTAATGCTCAACAAGAGTCAATCAGTGCCTTTTTGGACTATCTTCATGATTATCAAGTTATTTGTTTTAATTATCAATGTGCAAATGAGCAAGATTGCTATGAATTACAAATGAGACTTGACAAGTTGGAACGTGAATACATTGCTTCATGTTCAGAAATTTCAGTATTTCTGAACTATATTAATTTTTTTTCTTTTCGTGATTATGGTTGCTATGTCGACTTGCTTTTTACTTGCAACTCATGCTGTTAAAATCCAGCAGTATGCATCCCGAAGCACGCTTGCGTGCGTAGGGTGCTGCTGCGGATTTTTTTTGACCGCTTGCGGTCAGTCACAGGCGTAAGTATTACCGCCTGTGTAGCATAGCATGTTCAATCCATTGTATTTACTGGCTTAACCTCTGCTATGCTCTATTTTAGCAAATTTAGCATTTAGAGAAAGGTATTTTTATGAATAGCAATAAGAATAAAGTAAATAAAAATCCTCAATTTACAAAGGTACAAATCACACAGAACAATCCTTTGGAATTTGATATGTCACATGACAATATTTCAAAAGCTCTTAGAGATTTGAAATCTTTGCAATACTATATTATGGGCGATGAAATTGGTGGCAAAGATGGCACATATCACACCCATGTTTATGCGGTGTTTTCTGCGCCTGTGCGTTTCTCAACCTTAAAGAAACGTTTTCCAAGTGCACATATTGAAAAAGCTATATCTACACATTCAAGTAATATAGCTTATGTAGAAAAGAGTGGCAAATGGGCGCACTCTGAAAAAGGATTGACAACTGTACCAAACACTCTCGAAGAATATGGAACTCGCCCAACAGATTCCAATGGTTCTAATGCACTGTTGTGTGAACTGTATGAGCTTATCAAAGATGGAAAATCCAATTTTGAAATCCTTGAAGCAAATGCAGATTTAATCAAATACTTTGATAAATTTGATAGAATCCGTTTAACACTTAATACTGAAAAGTATAAAAAGTGTTGGCGTGACCTTGAAGTAACCTATATATTCGGAAAAACTGGTGCTGGGAAATCTCGGTTCGTTATGGAAACATATGGATACGAAAATGTGTTTCGTGTAACTGATTATACTCATGCTTGGGATACCTATGAGGGGCAAGATATAGTTGTCTTAGAAGAATACGCTAGCAGTTTTCAGATACAAAAATTGCTAAACTACCTAGATGGGTATCCGCTAAAACTCGAAGCAAGGTATTCGGATAAAACAGCATGTTATACAAAGCTGTATATTATTTCGAATATTAGTCTTGAGGAACAGTACCCAAATGTGCGTGATGAACAGAGAGAAGTGTGGAATGCATTTCTTCGCAGAATCAACAAAGTTATTTACTTTAAAGATTCTGATACCATCATTCACTATGATAGTGTTTCGGAGTATTTCCATAGGGATAATGTAACTGACCAACCTATCATTCAAATGAATTTTTAGAAAGTGAGGTAAAATATTATGGAGCTTGAAAATTTGAAAAAGAGATATACATATTGGACTATCAAGAAAATTTTCCTTGCTGATTATGAGCTTAGCTTAGTTCCTGTTATGGCTTATAAAGGTTCTAGGTATTCTGCCAAGAGATATAATCTAGTACGCTCTGATGGCTCTATTGAGCTTGCTAACGTAACTCTTGATGCTCTTAGAGAGTATTTACTCTCCGAAAATTATTAAATACTCATAGAAAGGTTATAGTTGTAACCTCATCATATAAAGTAATTCGAAAAAAGATAAGTAACTCGTTGGTTGCACCTATTTGGTGCAAATATGAATTTAAAAGATAACGATAATTTATTGCAACAAATTCTGCATGATGATACACTAACTGATGAAGCATTGAATATTATTAAAATGAAAATAAATATTCAAAAAGCTAAAGAAATGCACCCATATCCAATTCATTATTCTGAAAAGAGTGGCTATTTTACATCTGTTGATGATAATACACAACCAACTGGAAAAAGAAAAATCAGAAGAAAAACCGAAGAAAGTTTATGGGAAAAATTAGCAGAATGGTACATTGACAAATACAGCTTGAATATTACGTTTAAAGAACTAGCAGAAACGTGTCTTGAAAAACGTAATGTGCAAAATCATGAGAGCACTTATAAACGTCTTATGGCTTCATGGAATGCATATTATCTGAATGAACCGTTGAGTGCTTCTTTATTGCAAAAAACTGTTGCAAAAATTACATCATTGGATCTGCGTGAGTGGGCGGAACTCTTGCTAAAAAAGCATTTTCCTGTTGACAAGAAAAAGTTTTCAAGAATATTTAGTATTGTCAATCAGACTTTAGAATACGCAAGTGATGAAGATATTGCCCTTATTCCATCAAATACATGGCAAAAAGCTAGAAAAAAGCTTAATAAAGATTTGATTGTTGAGAAACAAACTCCTCTTGATGAAGAACAGGTATTTACGGATGAAGAACGTAAAAAAATAAAGCAAATGGTTCATGATGATTTAAAACGCTATAAGCAATCTTCTGCTAGCGGTTTGCAAGTGCTATTTTTATTTGAAACTGGTGTAAGAATAGGCGAATGTTGTGGTCTTAAATGGACTGATGTAAAGGATGGTCGACTTTATATTAGTAGACAAGCTGATAATAATGGTGTAAGAGAATGGACAAAAACAGTTAGTGGTAAAAGAGATATTCCACTTACTACCGAAGCACAAAAGATATTAGATGAAGTCAAGAAATTTAATGATATGCACGGTTATAATCATGAATGGATTTTTCAAAGTGATAATGAAAAATATGATTATCGACTAAGCTACAATAGTGCAGATAGAAAACTTCGAAAACTGTGCAAAAGGCTAGGAACTGTAATTAAAAGTCCTCATAAATGTCGGAAAACTTGTATCTCCACTTTACTTGATTGTCCTACTTTGAATGACCGTACAGTACAAAGATTTGCTGGTCATAGAGATATTAGCACAACAATACAGTTTTATAGCTTTGAGCGTAAAGACAAAGAACAACAAGCTCTTATTATTGACCAAGCTTTATCTCTATAACATAAACGTACCGAACGTACTTTCGCTTACGATAGTAAAAAAATAAGGAAACCATTGATTTTTCAAGGTTTCCTCATAAAAAGAAAAGAGCGGGTGATGGGAATCGAACCCACGTATCCAGCTTGGAAGGCTGGTGTTCTA
>ERZ773225.1247-NODE-1247-length-32033-cov-11.080368_pt1 | contig 32033 bp, 33 predicted proteins | sample MGYA00580993_ERZ773225 | MGnify/ENA primary metagenome ERZ773225 (study PRJEB29015, sample SAMEA2737748) | human gut metagenome | biome: human gut; feature: human-associated habitat; material: faeces | place: China | collected 2012 ...
AGCGTCCGAATTTCCTTGGGAACACGGACAGGATAATCGGCAGCAGGTTTGTCTTATTTCCAATGCGGGTTATGGGTGTTCTGATAGGTCATCTCACGCTCCATGCACTCCTGGGCAAGAATCTCATTGATGCCATCCAGCCACTCCTGTGGGTCGCCGCCGCAGCCTTGAAGAATCAGACCTTCCTGATCTCCCATACGGCGGAGCTGACCCGTCGAGATTGTCCGTATACTCACAGCTTCATCTCCTCCATCCCCTGTTCCTGGGCGATCTCCTGCTGGGTCAGCCTGCGATAGCTGTCCACGCCGGAAACCAGCGACAGGCTGCGCCCATTGTCCCAGACAACGCCGAGCTGACCGCAATCGTCCACGTACCGCACAGTACCACGGGTTCCAGATTCCACTGGAGAGTATGGGTCATCCATGTTGTTCAGCATAACGCGTGTGCCGAGTGGATAATTCTTCCGGATAGACGCCACCTGCTCACGGCTTGGAAACGACATATTCATTTCGTCTTCTCCTTCTCAGATAATTTCATCAATCGCGTGCGCATACACTCCCCGTCCCCGCCCTGACACAGAAAACCATGGCTTGGGAACGGACACCCTTCACACAAAGGAGTTTCCGTGCATACAGGCTTTTCTGCGAAACCGGGGGGGCCAGTATGAGAACGGTATTCCGGAACAGTTCTCATAGATTTGGAACTCATTTGATCCTTCACTTTTTACCTCCATATTCTCCGGCGCCCTTTTTTCAGACGCAGGTAATTTACTCCGAAAACGAAAAAAGCCGCCCTTCCCGCTTAAGGAAGAACGACTGATAATCAGGAGCTGGAAGCCAGCGCCCTTTTTGAAAATGAAAAAAGCCGGGATTCTTATGGCTTCACACCACAAAAATCCCGGCAGGTTTCCAAATGATAAATTTCTGAAAACTCTATAAAAAAGCAGCGCCCTTTTTTCAAATTTCCTCCGAAATCAGAAAGGGCGCTGCTCAATCTCTGACTGCATATGGCTGACACAGTTCAAAAGATGCATCACAGCATGTTTGCATCTATGGAACTATAAAAAATCGTGTTCACATTTTACCTTTGATTTTCAAACTAATCTCAGTCTATTTCTCTTGAATTTTCCATAAAAAGCGCTTTAGATGCAACTTATTTCAAGTTGCATCTAAAGTGTTGAATAAACATGGAGGTACCGGCCAGATTTGAACTGGCGAATGAAGGTTTTGCAGACCTTTGCCTTACCACTTGGCCACGGTACCATATGAAATAAGGAACGCTGCGCGTTCCTTATCTTTTTCTGGAGCGGGCGACGAGGCTCGAACTCGCTACCTCCACCTTGGCAAGGTGGCGCTCTACCGGATGAGCTACGCCCGCATCTGGTGCCGACCGTCGGAATCGAATTGCTTCGATTCCGGGGTCAGTAGAATGGTGCCTCCGGTCGGAATCGAACCAACGACACGAGGATTTTCAGTCCTCTGCTCTACCTACTGAGCTACAGAGGCATATTGAGCAGAATTCTCTGCTCAACTGCACCATAGATGCCTTTTATTTGGCGACCCGGAACGGACTCGAACCGTCGACCTCCAGCGTGACAGGCTGGCGTGCTAACCGACTGCACCACCGGGCCAGATAAATGGTGGGAACAACAGGGCTCGAACCTGTGACCCCATGCTTGTAAGGCATGTGCTCTCCCAGCTGAGCTATGCTCCCAAACAGCGCCGCCGTCGGTTCTTCACCTCAGCGACGTGGTTTATTATACACAGAAACCCCTTTTTTGTCAAGCATTTTTTCCGTTTTTTTCTATGGAATTTTGCTTAGGGGCAATCACCGTTTCCCACCATTTTTCCGCCGAATATCAAATTTTTTCCAGCAGTTTTCCAATATCCTCCGGCGTGAAGCTGTAAACCGCGTCGCAGAACTGGCACTCCACCGGGAAGGTCTTGCCCTCCTGCCGGATCTCCTCCAATTCCTTCCTGCCAAGGCTTATCAGGGCGCGCTCCACCCGCTCACGGGTGCAGTAGCACTTGTACGTCACCTCGGTGGTTTCCAGAAACGCCACGCCGAGACTTCCGCAGACCTGCCCCAGAATGTCCTCCGGGGTCATGCCCGCTTCCAGCATGGGCGTCACCGCCCCAGCCCGGGAAATGCCCTTTTCCAGCGTGTCGATCACTTCGTCCGGTGCGCCGGGCAGCAGCTGCAGCAGATAACCACCTGCCACCTTTACGCTCTGGTCGCGGTCAACCAGCACGCCAAGGGCGCAGGCCGTGGGTGTCTGCTCGCTTTGGGCGAAATAGGCGGTCACGTCGTCCCCGATCTCGCCGGAGACCAGCTGGGTCGAGCCGATATACGGCTCCTTCATTTGCAGGTCGCGGATGACCGTCAGCGTGCCGTCAGTGCCGACGGTCGCGCCCACGTCCAGCTTTCCCGGGTATTTCTCCACCAGCGGCACCCGCGGCTCGGTGACGCAGCCCCGGACATTGCCCACGGAATCGGACACCACGGTGATGGTGCCGATGGGGCCGCCGCCCCGCACCTGCAGCGTCATGGAGCCGTCCTCCACCTTCTGCATGTTGCCCATCATGGAAGCCGCCGTCAGGCAGCGTCCAAAGGCCGCAGTGGCGTTGGGAGTCGTTTTCTGAATCTGGGCACCCCGGCGCACAAGCTCCGTGGAGCGGATGGCCACGGCCTTCACGAAGCCGTCCATGCTCATGCCCCGGACTAAGTAATCCTTCATTTTATTTTTCCCTTTCTCGCCTTAAAATATACTCTCTGCTCTCCTGCCCCCGGCGCTTCAAACCGGCGGTCGGCGTAGACCGCGATGTTGGTGAAGCCCGCCGCTTTCAGGTAGGCCGTCAGCTGCTCCTGAGAATAGGCATACTCCCTGTGTTCTTCAAAAGAACGAACCCACGTTTCCCCCCGGCGCTGGAACAAATCCATGCCGTAGGAGCAGATATTGCTTTCTTCGTCAAATTCGCCCCGCCATACGCAGTAGACATCATCGTCCTCATCCAGAAACACCTGACCGTCCATGGCGCGGAGTTTTTCCGGGGTGTTCACGTCGAAAATGAAAATTCCGCCGGGGTTCAGTGCCTTCCAGACCCGCCGGATGGCCTCTTTGCAGTCCTCCGGATTCGTGATATAGTCGAGGCTGTCCAGCGCGCAGACGGCGAGGTCGACGCCTCTGGGAAGGCACAGCCTTTGCAGGCTCTGGCAGACGAAGCGGGGCGGGTTTGGCAGGTCTGCGCATTTTTGCTGGGCGGCGGTGAGCATTTCCTCGGACATATCCACGCCAATAACGGAAAGTCCCTTCCCGGCGAGGATTGCCGACACCGAACCGGTGCCGCAGGCAAGATCGACTGCCGTCCGGGGCTTTAACCCCTCTTTTTTCAAAATTTCCTCATAAAAGGTCACTATTGCCCCATAGTCCACATCGTTGGTCAGGCGGTCGTAGCTCGCCGCCAGCGCTTCATAGGCACCCATAGCTTTCCTCCCCGCTACAGCAAACATCCCGTCCCGAAAGGGACGGGATGCGGTACATTATCCCAATTTTATCAGCGCTTGAAAATGCTGAAAATCTCGTCGATGTCGCTCATGTCCGCCGGCTTGGTGGGCTGCTTGGAAGCGGCCACGGGGGTATCAATGTCGTCGGGGACAAAGCTGGGCTTGCTGGGGCGGGCAGTCTTGTCCGCGCCGGCGCTGGGGGCGAAGTTCTCGGGCTTCATCTCGAAGCCGGTGGCGATTACGGTCACGCGCATTTCATCCTGAAATTCGTCGGAAATGGTAGCGCCGAAGATGATGTTGGCGTCGGGGTTGGCAGCTTCCTGCACGATCCCGGCAGCGGTCTCCACGTCGTCCAGCGTCATCTCGTTGGAGCCGGTAACGTTCACCAGCACGCCGGTGGCGCCATTGATGGAGGTCTCCAGCAGCGGGCTGGAAACGGCGGCCGTGGCGGCCTGCTCGGCCTTCTCCCTGCCGGAAGCGGTGCCGACGCCCATATGGGCGCGTCCGGCGTTCTTCATGACGGCGGACACGTCGGCAAAGTCCAGATTGATGATGACGTTCTTGCAGAAGCCCACCAGCTCGGAAATGGAGGTCACGGCCTGCTTCAGCACATCGTCGGCGATGCCGAAGGCGTTGGCGAAGGTGATCTTCTGGTCGGTGACGTATTTCAGACGATCGTTGGGAATGATGATCAGAGAATCGACCTTGCCGCTGAGATCGGTGATGCCCTGCTCAGCCTGACGCATCCGGTTCGCGCCCTCGAACTTGAAGGGTTTGGTGACAACGCCGACCGTGAGGATACCGGCCTCGTGAGCCAGATCGGCCACGATGGGAGCTGCGCCGGTGCCGGTGCCGCCGCCCATACCGGCGGTGATAAAGACCATGTCCGTGCCTTCCAGTGCCTTGGAAATGGCAGCCCGGGACTCCTCGGCGGACTTCTTGCCAATCTCGGGCTTGGAGCCTGCGCCCATGCCGCCGGTCAGCTTCTCGCCGATCTGGATCTTGTTCTTGCAGACGGATTTATTCAGATCCTGCTTATCGGTGTTGACCACGACGAAGTCCACGCCGCCCACACCGGCATCGATCATGCGGTTGATAACATTGTTGCCGGCGCCGCCGACACCGATCACCTTGATTTTCACAACGCGATCCTGTATAGTTTCGGACATAATCTCTTCCTCCTATGTATCTTTCGCAGACACGGCGGAGCCGCTGCTGCCTGAATTTTGCATCTGTACTTTCCCATTCTATCCCGAAAACCCGATTTGGTCAATAGAAAATCTGGCATTTCGGCAAATTATTTACAAAATAATAACATCACGCGAAGGGCGTATAGCCCACCTGATTCGGCCAGATGGTGAAGCTGATGTCCAGAACGCCGCTCTGGTAGTCGCTCATCTGCAAAATGGCGTCGTTCATGCAGTCAACCTTGTAATCGAGGCGGGATGTGTCGCCCAGATTGACCTGATACCGGGTGCCGTACCAGAGGATAATATCCTCGGTGCTGGTCACGTCCACGCTGGCGGCTTCGCCCACGATGTCGTTGTTTTCCAGCGCCTTGAGGATCTGCAGCGCGGCAGTCAGGCGCTGGGCACCGGTGGTCGACACCGGGATCAGCTCTCCCAGTTCGTTGGTCTCACTAGGGGTCATCTCCGTGGCGACGCCCTTTTCGTTGACCGTGGGGGCTTCCAGCGTGACGCCCAGAACCTGCGTGGCCGTGGCCGCCTTGGCATTATTCGCCTGCTCCACGACCCTGCCGTCGGAGTCCATCATCCACCACTGTCCGTCGCTGGACTTGATGGCATAGACCACGCTCTCTTCTTCGATCATAATATTGACCGTATCCGGCAATTTTATACCAATCCGCACGCCCTTGACATAGGGCAAATTTGCCATAATCTGGCTGGCGGCGCGGATCTTGCTGAAGGTCAGGAGCTTGTCTCCCTCGGAAATGCCCGAGGCTTCCCGCACTGCCCACGCGCTGTAGGTATCCGCGCCGGTGACCGTGATGGTCTCCACCTTGAAGAACACCGACAGTCCCATGACGATGGCCAGAACCACCGCCGTCACCGTTATCAGCTGGACGATCAGCCGGTCGCGGTTGAAGGGCAGGGGCTGGGTATAGATCACGGCGGGTGTAGGCGTTTTCGGGCGGCTGCTTTCGGTTCGCCGGGAGGTGCGCTTCTTCGGGCGGTTCTTTGCGCTCATGAGCGTCTCGGCAAACATGGTCAGCGCCGATTTCTTTTTGGGCTTGCTGTTTCCGTAGGCGCGCTTCCTGTTGGGGACATCATCGTCCACGGGCTTGCGGCGGGGTGCGCCCTTCCGGGAATCGGCGGACTGCTTTGCCCGCTGGCGGGCAGCGGCTTCCTCCCCGGCTCTTTGACGGGGCTGCGCTTCCCTTTTGGCCGGGCGGTCAGGCTCTTCCTGCCGAGCAGGGCGTCTCTGAACGTCCCGTTCCGCCGGGCGGTGGGGGCGCTCCTGTGCGCTCTGCTCTGGCGCACGGCGGCGCTGTTCTGGGGCGGTTTGTTCTGCTGCACGGCGAGAACGCTCCTGCGTGCTTTGCTCTACCGGGCGGCGGGGGCGTTCCTGTGCGCTTTGCTCTGGCGCGCGACGGGGCCGCTCCTGAGTGCTCTGTTCCGCTGCGCGGCGGCGCTGTTCCGGGGCGTTCTGCTCTGGTGCGCGGCGCGGGCGCTCCTGAGTCCCCTGCTCTGCCGGACGGCGGGGGCGCTCCTGAGCGCTTTGTTCCGCTGCGCGGCGGGGGCGCTGCTCCGGGGCGCTTTGTCCGGGGCGCTGGGAAGCGCGCTTCTGTCCGTCTGTCTGCGGACGGCGCTTTCCGCCGTTTTCCCGGCTATCCTGTGTTGTATCCATAGTGTTCCTCCTGGGGTAAGGCGGGTTATTTTTCGCTTTGGGTCAGCTGCTCCACAATATCACATATCCGTTCCGCGGAATCCAACCGAACCATCGTGTGCAGCTTCCGGGACATTTCCCTGCGGCGGTCTTCGTCCGCCAGCAGCGAACGGATCAGCTCATACAGCTTCCCGGGCGTGCAGTCCTTTTCCAGCACCACCACCGCGCCGCCCGCCGCTTCCAGCACACGGGCGTTCTTTTCCTGATGGTTGTTCGTCACATTGGGCGAGGGAATCAGAATGCAGGGCGTGCCGGAAGCGCCGATCTCATTGCAGGTGGCGCTGCCCGCCCGGCCGATGACGATGTCCGCCGCCGCCATGACGGTGGGCATATCGTAAATATACTCCCGGATATCCAGCGCCGGACAGTTCTTCCAGTCCACGCCGTTGTCCATGACACGCTTGGGCATCCACTCCTTGCCGAAGCTGCCGGTGGCGTGGATGTGGTGGAAGGGGAAGCCGTCGGCCTGCTCCAGAGGCATCATGTCCGCAATGGTCTCGTTCATGACCTTTGCGCCCTGACTGCCGAAAGCAGAAACGACCACGAAGCCGCTTAAGCCCAGCTCCTTCCGCGCGCCCTCTTTGGTGTCGAAAATGAACTCTCTGCGCACAGGCATCCCCACGACCTCCACCTTTTCCGGGTGCTTGTAGTGGCGGACGCTTTCCTCAAAGGCCACCAGCACCCGGCTGGCCTTGTTCGCCGCCAGACGGGTGGTGACGCCGGGGACGGCGTTGCTCTCGTGGACGCAGGTGGGAATGCCCATGGACTGGGCGGCGTACAGCGCCGGGAAGCTGGCATAGCCGCCGGTGCCGATGACCACGTCGGGCTTGAATTCCCGGAAAATCTTCTTGCACGCCTTTACACCCTCCCGCACGCATTTCACTGCGTGGAGGTTCTTTTTCACTGCGGTCAGGTTCTTTCCCCGGCTGAGGCCGGAACCTTCCAGACATTTCAGGTCATACCCCGCCTGCGGCACCAGTTTTTCCTCCATGTGCCCCTTTGCGCCGATAAAGAGGATATTGCAGTCCGGGTGGCGTTCCCGCATCATATTGGCAACCGCGATGGCCGGGTTGATGTGTCCCGCCGTGCCGCCGCAGGTAAAAATCAAGTTCATAGGTCATGCCTCCTGTATTTTTCTCCGGTTTCGCCCTCTGGAAATGCCCAGAACGATGCCCATTTCCCCCAGATTCACCGCCAGCGCCGTGCCGCCATAGGAAAAAAACGGCAGCGCAATGCCGGTGGAAGGGAGCAGATTGGTGACCACGCACAGGTTCAGAATGGTCTGCACCGCGATCAGCGTCACCAGTCCCGCCGCAAGGACGGTGGAAAACCGGTCACGGGCGTTCAGCGCGATCCAGTAGCCCCGCAGGATGGTGACGGCAAACAGCGCAACGATTGCCATTGCCCCCACCAGTCCCAGCTCCTCGCAGATCACCGCAAAGATATAGTCATTATATTGAAAAGGCAGGTACAGATATTTCTGCCGGGACTTGCCGTAGCCCAGCCCGAACAGCCCGCCGGAGCCGATGGCGTACAGCGACTGCAAGATCTGGTATCCGGTGTCTCCCGGGTCAAGCTCCGGGTGGAGCCACGCGGTGACCCGGTCGCCGGCGTAGCCCATAAAGCTGACGTAGACGACCACGAACACGGCGGCAGCCCCCGCCCCGGCCAGAAGCCATCTGGTTCGGGTGCCCGCCACGAACATCATCACCACCGCCACCATGCCCATGAGCATAATGGCCGACAGGTGCTTTTCCAGTGCCAGCGGGACCAGAATCCCCATCAGCGCCAGACCGAAGCCCAGAACGCCGTGGCGGAAGGTTTTTGCGTCCTGCCCGTACAGCCGGGTCAGCCGGGCGAACAACAGGATCATAGTGAATTTCGCGATCTCGGAGGGCTGAAACTGAATGCCCGCCAAGTTAATCCAGCGCCGCGCGCCGTTGACCTCCTCGCCGATGACGAGGACGCTCAGCAGCAGCGCGATACTCACGCCGTACAGCGGCCATGCGAACCGGTACCAGACGCCCGTGGGTATCCGGCTGAAAAAGAACATGGCGGCAAGACCGATCGCGGCGCAAACCGCCTGTTTCTGGAGATATTTTGTGGAAATTTCGTAGCTGGTGTCGTATTCGCTCTGGGCGTAGCTTGCCGAATACAGCATAGCCAGTCCCACCGTCAGCAGCAGAAGCACCAGCAGCAAAAAGGGGTAATCGACGCTTTCCCCCGTCCGGGAAAGTCCCGGGCGGCGTTTCTCTTTGGCATGGAGGTCACGCTCCGACGCCATAAGATACTTCCTTTCAGGAGTGGATAATTAACCGACGAGACCGGCGATGCCGAACCAGGCCAGCACGCACATGGCTGCCGTCACACCGGCGAATACCAGCACGATTTTTTCTTCCTTCCAGCCGCTCATTTCAAAATGGTGGTGGATGGGCGCCATCTTGAACAGGCGCTTGCCGTGGGTCGCCTTGAAATAGGAGACCTGCAAAATATCGGACATGGCTTCACAGACATACACGAAGCCGATCAGAATCAGAATCAGGGGCATCTCCAGCGCGAAGGCCATGGCGCACACCACGCCGCCTAAGAACAGCGAGCCGGTGTCTCCCATGAAGACCTTAGCGGGATGCCAGTTATAAAAGAGGTATGCGACCAGTCCGCCCGACAGAGCCGCGGGCAGCAGTGCCAGATCGTATTTGCCCATGGCGGCGGCCGCAGCGGTAAAGAATATCATCACAGGCAGGGTGATGCTGGCGCACAGGCCGTCCACACCGTCGGTGAGGTTCACCGCGTTGTCCGTCCCCACCATGACGAACATGGCAAAGAAAATATAGACGATGGGGTGCAGCTGGAAGCTCACATTCGCGAAGGGAATGTACAGATGGGTATCCATAAAGCCGGAACGGTACATGGCGTACAGGAACAGCGCCGATACCGCCATTTGCAGCATGGCCTTCTGGAGCGTCGTCAGACCCAGATTCCGGTGGAATTTGACCTTGGTAAAATCGTCCAGAAACCCGATGAGGCCGAAGCACAGGGCAAGCGCCAGCACATAAAACGGGGAATCATCGCTCATGGCGGGGAAATTGCCCACCAGACAGAGAATTGTCCCGAAAATGAACATCAGTCCGCCCATCATGGGGGTGCCGGCCTTGCTGTTGTGCCATGTGGGGCCGATCTCCCGAATGGACTGTCCGGCTTTCAGCGCCCGCAGCACCGGCAGCAGCAGATACCCAATGCCGCCGGTCAGGATGCAGCCCGCCGCCGCCGTAATCAAGATTCTTGTCATGACTTCTTCCTCCGTTACTTCTCTTCGCCTAAGAACGCATCGATAACCTGTTCCAGATGGATACCGTGGCTGGCCTTGAACAGCAGCACGTCGCCGGGCTTTGCCGTGCGTTTCAGCGCCGCGACCAGCTCCTCCCGGTTCGTAAAGGCTCTTCCCCGGGTCTCCGGCATACCGCCGGTGATGGTTCCGCTGATAATGCGCCCGGAATTGGGGCCGTAGGCAAAGACAAAATCCGCTTTCTCCGCGGCGATCCTGCCCACCCGGTAGTGCTCCGCCTGCGTGCAGTCTCCCAGTTCCAGCATGTCACCCAGCACCGCGATCCGCCGCCCCTGCTTCTTTCCAAGGACGGCCAGCGCCGCCGCCATGGACTCGGGGCCTGCGTTGTAGCAGTCCTTGATGATGGTCATGCCGCCGGCCTGGATGATCTCCTGACGGCCGGAAATGTTCCGGAACTGGGAAAGCCCCGCCTGAATCTTTTCAGGCAGCACCCCCAGCTTCAGGCCGACCGTCACCGCCGCCAGCGCGTCGTTGACGTAGTGCTCGCCTTCCAGAAGCATCTTCACCGGGAAGGACAGCCGCCCGGCCTCCACCCGGAAGTGCAGATAGTCGCCGTCCTGATTGACGTCAAACGCCCGGACGGCACAGCCTTCGGAGGAACCGAAGTATGTAACCCGCTGCTGCGGCTCCTTGTCCAGATTGCGCAGGAGAAAATCGTCGCCGTTGAGCAGGAGCATCCCGTGAGGGGTCATGCCCTCCACGATCTCCATTTTCGCCTGCCGAATTCCCTCCTGCGTGCCCAGAAATTCAATGTGGGCGGTGCCAATGTTGATGATAACGGCCACGTCCGGTCTTGCGATCTGGGACAGGTAGGCAATTTCGCCGAAATGGTTCATGCCCATTTCCAGCACCGCGACCTCGGTATTCTCCGGCATGGCAAGCACCGCCATGGGCATTCCGATGTCGTTATTGTGGTTGGCCGGGGTCTTACTGGTGACGAAAGCCTGTTCCAGCACGGCAGCGACCATTTCCTTCGTGGTGCTCTTGCCCACGGAGCCGGTGACCGCCACCACCTTTGCGCCGATGCGTTTCAGTTCTTCCCGGGCGATTCTCCCCAAAGCAATGCGGGGGTCGTCCACATAGATTGCGGGGTAGTCCCCCACCTTGCGGCTGCACAGAGCCGCCGCAGCGCCTCTGTCCATAGCCTTTTTGATGAAGTCGTGGCCGTCCCGCGCGCCCTGAAGCGCGATGAACAGCTGCCCCGGCTGCATGACCCGGGTGTCATTGGCCGCGCCTAAAAATTCGACGTCCGCGTATTTTTCTTCCACCACGCCGCCGCACCACTCGGCGGCCTGTCTGAGCGTTAATTTTCCCATGCCGTTTCCTCTTTTTCCCGCAGGTGGGCGGCAACCTCTTCCCGTTCATCCAAGTGGCGCTTTACGCCGCCGATGTCCTGATAGGTCTCATGACCCTTTCCTGCCAGAATAATTATATCATCTTTTTTCCCAATGTCCATAGCATATCTGATGGCCGCGCGCCGGTCTTCGATAACAATATATTCCCCGTCTTCCTGTTTTACCCCTGTCAGGATGTCCTCGATGATGGCCATGGGGTCTTCCGTGCGGGGGTTATCCGAGGTGATGACGGCAAAATCCGACAGCTTCACGCCGATATGTCCCATAATGGGCCGCTTCATGGGGTCCCGGTCGCCGCCGCAGCCAAATACCGCGATGACCCGGCCTTTGCAGAAATCCTTCACGGAGGAAAGCACGTTTTCCAGTCCGTCGGGGGTGTGGGCGTAGTCGATAAGGATGCTGTAGGGCTTTCCGGGAGTGGGGACTACCTCCACCCTGCCCTTGACGCCGGAGGCCGTTTTCAGTGCGGCAGCGCAGTCCGTCAGGGAAATGCCCAGCTGCTTTGCGATACCCATAACCGTCAGCGCGTTGTAGACGGTGAACTTTCCGGGGATGGGCAGAGACACCGCCGCCCGTTCCTCGCCGGATACGGCCGTAAAGCGAATGCCCTGCGCCAGAAGCTCCAAGTCCTCGCCCCGCAGGTCGGCAGGGCTGTGTACGCCGGTGGTCAGCACCGGGCAGGCGGCCGCCGCGAGAATCCTGTCCGAATAGCTGTCGTCCGCATTGACGACGGCCAGACGGCAGCGGCGGAACAGCTCGGCCTTGGCTTCGCAATAGGCGTCCATGGTCTTGTGGAAGTCCAGATGATCTTCCGTCAGATTGGTAAAAGCGGCAACGTCAAACCGGATACCGCCGATGCGCTCCAAGGAAATGGCGTGGCTGGAAACCTCCATCACCACATGGGTGCATCCGGCGTCCCGCATTCTGGCAAACAGCGCCTGCAATTCAAAGCTCTCCGGGGTGGTTCGCTCGGTGGGGATGGTCTCCTGCCCGATCATATTGGCCATGGTGCCGATCAGCCCCACCTTCGCCCCCAGACAGGTTTCCAGAACCTGCTTTAGAAGAAGCGTGGAGGACGTTTTTCCGTTGGTGCCGGTAATGCCGATCATGGTCATATGCTCCGCCGGGCAGCCAAAGAAATTACACCCCAGCAGCGCCAGCGCCAGCCGGTCGGATTCCACCAGAACATAGGGAATATCCGTCTCCGGCTTTTTCGCCGTGACCACTGCCGCCGCACCCTTTTCCGCGGCCATGGGAATAAATTTATTTCCGTCGGCAGCAAAGCCGGACACGGCTACAAACAGGCTGCCCGGGGTCACCTTCCGGGAATCGTAAAAAATCTCTTTGATTTCAAGCTCCGGGTCCGCGGTGCATTCCAGAACGGGAATGCCCGTCAAAAGTTCCTTCAGCTTCATATTTATCCTCCGTTGTCAGTCTCTGGCCGCGGTATCCGCGAATACCAGCGTGATCGTCGTTCCCGCGGGAACCTCGGTATCCTTGGCCACGTTCTGCGCCGTCACGGTCACGCCGGTGGAAATTTCATCGTTCCCCGTCACCAGAATGTACAGCCCCAGCGCGCCCGCGGCGTCGCTGGCCTGCTGACGGTTCATGCCGTAAAAATCGGGGACCTTCACCGTTTCCGGCTCCGGGGTCTGCCCCAGAAACAGAAGCACCTGGCTTCCCCCGGGAACGGTCTGTCCGGGAGACGGGATCTGCCCCGTCACCGTTTCGCCGCTGCCGGAAATTGCCGCCGTCAGCCCTTCTTTTTTCAGAAGCGACTGGGCTTCCTTCGCCGTCATGCCGGTCAGATCCTCCATGACGATCTGCTTTCCCGCAAGATCGTCCTCGGAAAAGGACTGCTTCACGCCTAAGTATGGCAGCACGTCCGCCATCACCGCGCCCACGGTGGGCGCCGCCATGACGCCGCCGGAAATGTAAATTCCCGTTGTCCGGGACGGGGTATCCAATGCGGCAAGTATAATATACTCCGGATCGTCCATAGGCGCAATCCCCACAAAAGATACGATTTTATCCTGCACGCGCTGGCCATTCTCGTCAAAAACGTCAATTTTTTCACTGGTTCCGGTCTTTCCGCCGATGGAAAACCCGGCAACTTTGGCATTTTTTGCCGTTCCCTCCGTAACGACGGACTCAATGAGGGTGCGCATGGTGTCGGAGGTCTCCTTGGAAATGGTTCTGCGCACCACCGTCGGCTCCGCCTTCATCACCGTGCTGCCGTCGGCGTCCAGAATCTCCGAGACGATGTACGGCTCCATCAGCTGCCCGCCGTTGACCACGGACGAAATCGCCCGCACCAGCTGCAGGGGGGTGATCTTGAAGGTCTGGCCGAAGGAGCCGGAGGTCAGGGACGCCGTCCCCCATTTGTCCGTGTCCGTGACCAGCGCCTTGTCGAAAAAGACGCCCTTGCTCTCTCCCGCGAGGTCGATGCCGGTTTTTTCCAGCACCCCAAAGTTTTTGACGTATTCATAAAACCGCTCCCCGCCCAGCTTCAGGGCGATGTGGGCGAAGGCGATGTTGCAGGAATTTTGCAGCGCCTGAGGCGTTTTTTCCGCCCCATGTCCCGTGGAGCGCCAGCAGTGGAGCCGCTGGGCACGTCCCGGAATCTGCTCAGAACCGGAGCAGTGGAAAGGGGTATTCAGGTCGATGGCGCCGCAGTCCAGCGCCGCCGACATGGTCAGCACCTTGAAGGTAGAACCCGGCTCATAGCCGTCGGAGATCACCCGGTTGCGCCACTGCTTCAATCGGGCGGCGGAGAGGGCTTCCCCGTAGGCCGTCTTCCCAGCCTCGTAGGCTTCGCTCCCCTCCGGCTCGGCGAGGTAGACCCGTTTCATTTCTTCCAGCTGCGCCGCCGTTCCCTCGTCGGCGATTTCCAGATAGTTGTTGGGGTCATAGCTGCCCAGCGTGGCCATGGCGAGGATTTCTCCCGTCTTGCAGTTCATCACCAGCCCAAACGCGCCGTTCTGGACGTCATAGCGGGCGATGGCAGCGGAAAGCTGCTTTTCAAGGCACGCCTGCACCGTGGCGTCCAGTGTCAGAATTACGCTGTCCCCCTGCCGGGAGGAAACGTAGTTTTCATAGGAAAAGGGCATATCCATTTCGTTATTGCCCTTGGTTGTAATGACTCTGCCCGTGCTGCCCGCGAGGAAGCTGTTGTAGGCGGCCTCCACCCCTTCACAGCCCTCGTTGGATGCGTTGGTGAAGCCGACAACTTGGGCCGCAAGGGTCTCATAGGGGTAGACCCGCTGGGACGTGGGTTCCAGATGAATGCCGGAAATGCCCTTTTCATTGATGTAATCCCGGATTTTCCCGGCGGTCTCCTCGTCAATGCGGGTGCCGACCTGCTTGTAGCGACGTTTGATGTCCGCCGCCTGTTCCTCTATCCATGCGGGGTCTTTTCCCAGGATTTCCCCCAACGTCCGGGCAATTTCGGGAATATCCGCCTTGGACTGCTTCAGTTCGTGAGGGTCGAGATACACATTTTCCACGCTGACGGAGGTCGCCAGAATATTCATATTCCGGTCGAAGATGTCCCCCCGGTCGGCGGTCACCGTCGTCGTGCGGGTCTGGTTGCGCAGAGCGAGGGAGGAATAATAATCGTAGTTCGTCACCATCAGGCTGTACAGCCGCAGCCCCACCGGCAGGAAGGCCAGCGCCCCCAGCAGCGCGGATACCAGCATGATGCGCCTGTGCTGGCCGCTGTCCAGCCGCAGACGGTTAAATTCCCGCTTCTTCCTCCCCATAAGCCACCGGCCTTTCCGTCAAGATACAACTTTGGGCAGCAAGGGAATCCCTCGCCGCCCAGTGCAGCTGCTATCTTACTTTATGAGGAGGGACGGACTTTATGCAGGGAACGCCATACATTTGCCGCTCAGCCGAAGGAAGCGGATTCTCCGTCCCCGAACAGGCCGCTGAAGAACCAGACGATGTCGTCCCAGAGCGTCCGTTCCGGCTTCGGCTGGGAGAGTGTGACGGTGATGGTTCTGCTCGGCACTTCCTCCACCGGCACCATGCCAAGCGCCAGCGCCTTGTCCCGGATGTCCTCCAGATCGTAGCCATCCCGGTAGGTGCGTTCCAGCTCGGCGTTGTTTTGGTTCAGCCGGGAGACGTAGTTGGACATCTGCTCATACTGCGCCCAGTCGCTGCGCAGCTGCAATGCTCCCACCACCATGACTGCCAGCATCACCACTGCCACCGTGATGCCAATCAGCGCCACGGGGTCGATATAGATTGCCTTTACCTGCTCCTGCTTTGCGATCGGGAGCTTTGTTTTGGCCTTTTTCTTCTTTTTCTTCGGCGCAAGCACCTGCGCCTCGCTGCCGGGGACATAGAACTGACCAATGTACTGAATTTTGGGCTTTTCCGTCATGATTCTATCCCCTTTCCGACAATTTGCCTGTTATAATTTATAGTTTTTCGCAGATACGCAGTTTGGCACTGCGTGCTCTGGGATTCCGTTCCAGTTCTTCTTCCCCGGAAACGATGGGCTTGCGGGTCACGATCCGCACCTGAGGCTTCTTGCCGCAGACGCACACCGGGAAACTGGGCGGGCAGGTGCAGCCCTTCGCCGCCTCCGCCATGGCGTTTTTCACAATGCGGTCTTCCAGAGAATGGAAGGTGATCACCGCCAGCCGTCCGCCGGGATTCAGCAGCGGAACGGCTTTTTCCATCACCGTTTCCACCGCCCCCAGCTCGTCGTTGACGGCGATGCGGATGGCCTGAAAGCTTCGCTTGGCCGGGTGCTGCTTCTCCCGCAGAGCGGAAGCGGGCATGGCGCTTTTGATAACGTCCACCAGCTCCAGCGTCGTCTCGATGGGCGCCTGCTCCCTGCGGCGGCAAATGGCCGCGGCGATCCGGGGCGCAAAGCGCTCCTCGCCGTAATCATACAAAATACGCTTGAGTTCCTCGTAAGACCATTTGTTCACGATCTGACGGGCGTCCCGGACGTCCTCGCCGTTCATGCGCATATCCAGCGGCGCGTCCGTCATATAGGAAAAGCCCCGCTGCCCGTCGTCCAGCTGGGGGGAGGAAACGCCCAAGTCCAGCAGGATGCCATCCACCTTGTCGATGCCCAGTTTCTCGAGCGCCTCATCCATGTCGCAGAAATTGGCGTGAACCAGCGTGACCCGGTCTTCATAGGGCTTCAACCGTTCCGCCGCCGCTTCCAGCGCCACGTTGTCCCGGTCGATGCCGATGAGCCGCCCGGTTGTGAGCTTCGCGGCAATGCGGCTGGAATGTCCCGCGCCGCCTAACGTTCCGTCCACATAAATGCCGTCGGGCTTGATGGCAAGCCCCTCGATGCATTCCTCTAACAGCACGGAAACATGATGAAATTCACTCATAGGCCGATTGCCTCCAGGGACGCCAGCAGCTTCTCCGGGGTCAGGTTTTCCTGCTCAAAGTCGGCGAATTCCTTCGCGTCCCAGATCTCCGCCTGTCCCGCCCGGCCGACGATCATGACCTCCCGGTCAATTCCGGCGTAGCTGAGAAGAAACTGCGTCAGGCTGAAACGGTACTGCTTATCCGGGCTGCATTCGGCGGCGTTCATAAAAATCAGGCTGGTTGCGCCGGAGCGCTGGGAAATGCTCATGGCATTGTAGTTATCCGAAAGGCGCTTCCATTCCTCGGCAGTGTAGACGGTGAGACAGCGATGACCGCAGTTGACGCCCAGGGTGACAAAAAAGGTGTCCCCCAGCTCCGCCCTCAGCTTGGACGGCACGAACAGGCGGCTCTTTTCGTCCAGCTTCGCAGGATATTTCCCGATCACGGCGCTCACCTCCCTTTCGCTCCACTTTACTGCCCTTTTGCTCCATGTAGAGACAGTATACTACCCGCAAGGGAAAAAATCAATCTTTTTCTCAGGGATTTTTCGATTTCCGCCAGAAATCGGGGAATATTCGCATATTTGTTCTAATAAAACAGGCGTTTTCTCAGCTTCATTTCAGATAACCACGCCTTCACCGCGCCCCAGAGCGTCAAAAAACCAGCTTTCCGTCCTCCAGTTTCGGCTTGACCCGTGCGGGTTTCTTCCCGCAGCGCAGCAGGTAGCTCGCCAGTGGCCCCTCCACCTCGGTCTGCACAAGGCGGCGGATCTGCCGCGCGCCATCCTTTCCGGGGCGCTTTTTCAACAGCTCCGTCGCCAGTTCCGGGGGCAGCAGAAGCTGGGTCCCCAGCGCCGCCGTCCGCTCCTGGAGCTGCCGCAGATATTTCCATGTGATGGCTTCCAGAGCACCGGTCCCCAGCGGCTCGAAGCACACCGTCTGGTCGATTCGTCCCAGAAACTCCGGGGAAAACGCCTGCTGTAACGCTTCGCCGATCTCCGCGCTTCGTCCCCCGGCGCAGAAGCCCAGTCCGTCGCCCCGAATCTGACCGCCTACGTTGGAGGTCATGACCACAATGGCGTTCTTGAAACTGACGTGCCGCCCCGTGGAATCCGTCAGCGTTCCTTCCTCCATGATTTGCAGCAGAATGCCCAGCACGTCCGGATGGGCTTTTTCCAGCTCATCCATCAGCACCAGACAATAGGGGCGGCGGCGCACCGCCTCCGTCAGCTTACCGCCCTCCTCATAGCCGACGTACCCGGGAGGCGCGCCGATCAGGCGGGAGACCGACTGCTTTTCCATATATTCCGTCATGTCCAGCCGGATCATGGCGTCCCGGCTGCCGTAGACCTCCTGCGCCAACGCCCGGCACAGCTCCGTCTTTCCCACGCCGGTGGGTCCCGTGAACAGCAGGCACGCAATGGGCCGCGACCCGTCCCGGATGCCGCAGTAGCCCCGGCGCACCGCTTCGGCCACGGCGCTGACAGCTTTGCTCTGCCCCACCACCTGCGCGGACAGCAATCCTTCCAGCCCCAGCAGCCGTTCCCGTTCCCCGGCGGTGAGCCGCCCCACGGGAATTCCCGTCCGGGCGGAGACCACCCACGCAATGTCCGCCCCGGTGACGCACCGGGCGCGTTTTCCGTCGGCGGGCTTCGACAGGTGCTGCATTTTGTCCCGCAGTTCGGCGGCCTTTTCAAATTTCCGTTCCCGTACCGCTTCGTTCAGCTCCTGTTCCAGCTCTTTTCTGGCGGGGCCTCCCCGAGACAGCTGCATTTCCTCCATCCGCGCCCGGGCAGCGCCTTCGTCCAACAGATCGATGGCTTTGTCGGGAAGATACAGGTCGGGCAGATACCGCCGGGACAGGCGCACCGCCTCCTTCACCGCTTCCTCGGAGATCCGCAGATGGTGGTGCCGTTCCAGCCCCGGCTTCAGCGCCCGGAGGATCGCCAGCGTTGCCTCCTCCCCTGGCTCCTCCACCACCACCGGGCGGAACCGGCGCTCCAGCGCGGCGTCCTTTTCAATATACTTCCGGTATTCCTCCCGGGTCGTCGCGCCCAGCATTTGCAGCTCGCCCCGTCCCAGAGCGGGCTTGAAGATGTTCGCCGCGTCAATGGCACCCTCGGCCGCGCCCGCGCCGACGATGGTGTGCATTTCATCGACGAAAAGAATCACGTCTCCGCTGCGGCGGATTTCCCCCAGCACGTCCCGCAGACGTTCCTCGAATTCGCCCCGGTACTTGGTTCCGGCAACCAGAGACGCCATGTTCAGACTCACCAGCCGTTTGTCCTTCAACTGGGGCGGCACGTTGCCCACCGCCATCCGCTGGGCAAGCCCCTCGGCAATGGCGGTTTTTCCCACCCCCGGCTCGCCCACCAACGCGGGGTTATTCTTGTTTTTCCGGCACAGAATGCCGATGACCGTGTCGATCTCCCGTTCTCTCCCGATCACCGGGTCCATGCCTGACGCCTTGAGAATCAGATCTTCACTGAACTGCTCCAAAAGTTTCGTTGTGACCGCCTCCTTTTTTCCTCTCACGGGAGCGCCCTGCTCCCAGTGCAGATAGTCCACCGCATGGGTAAACAGCTCGTCGGTGCTGATGCCGTTGAGCTTCAAAAGCTCATATGCGTCGCTGTTTTCCCGTCTTGCCATCGCCAGCAGCAGATGCTGCGGCGTAATTTCCCGGCTGCCCAGATGCTTTGCCTCCCGCGCCGCCCCACGAAGAAGCTCCCGCGACTCCCCGGTCAGTCCCTGAGGCAGGGGCAGTTCCGGCGTCCCCTGCCCGTAGAGCAGCCGTGCCATTGCCTCCGTCAGGTCCGGGTCCATGCCCAGAAGCCGGAGGGTCTGCCCCACCGCCCCGGGTTCCCGCGCCATCACCAGCAGCAGATGGGCAGAGCCGACGTAGCTGTGTCCCAGACTTCTCGCCAGTTGGGCGGCACGCTGGATCAGGTCGGACGTCAGTATATCGTAATGCACGGTATCCCTCCCGAGTTAATGGTTTTTCCCTTTCCTGTTCCGGAAAATTCTCACCACCCAAGGCAGAAATTATTCAAAAATTTTTTATAAAAAAGGAATTGCTTTTTGGGAAAACCATGTTACAATGGGGATACGCTAGTTGTGTGGCGTGCAATACATATTAGATAAATGGAGGTAACACCATGGCTTACACGATTACTGACCGCTGCGTCGCCTGCGGCTCCTGCGCCGAGCAGTGCCCTGTCGAGGCTATTTCCGAGGGTGACGGCAAGTACGAGATCAACCCCGATATCTGCGTTTCCTGCGGTTCCTGCGCCGATCAGTGCCCCGCCGACGCTATCGAGGAAGGCTAATCTTTCTCAGACCCGAATTGGCCTGCACAAGTGCTTGCGCAGGCCGATTTTTTGTTGTATAATAGCGTAAATATCACCACGGGAGGCATTCATGGAGCAGTTACCCAACGGATTTACCCTGGACCTGCCGGAAGGCGCTTTTCCCTTGAGCACCGATTCCATGGTGCTGTCCCATTTTGTCAGGCTCCCCAAAAACGCCCGGGTGCTGGATCTCGGCTCCGGCTGCGGCACACTGGGGCTGCTGCTGTGCGCCGTGAATGAAAGCTGCCGCGTCACCGGCGTGGAGCTGTCTCAGAGTGCCCACCTCGCCGCCATCGACAACATCCGCCGCAACGGCCTGACGACCCGCATGGAAAGTATATGCGTCGATGTGCGGCAAGTTCCCGGCAGTTTTCCTCCGGGAAGCTTTGATGTCTGCGTCTCCAATCCCCCCTATTTTTCCGGCGGCCCCGCCAGCCGCACCGCCGCCCTTGCCCGCCGGGAGGACGCCTGCTCCCCCGCCGACCTGTTCAGGGCCGCCGCTTGGGCGCTGAAATACGGCGGCGACTTTTTCCTCGTCCACCGTCCGGAACGGCTGGCCGAGCTGATCGTCCGGGGTTCGGAGGTCAATCTGGAAGCCAAGCGGCTGTGCCTTGTGCGCCATCAGGCGGATTCCCCGGTGAATCTTGTCCTGCTTCAGCTGCGCAAGGGCGGAAAGCCCGGTCTTAAATGGGAGGAGATCGTTCTCCACGACTTGAGCGGTGCCCCCACCGAGCAATACCGCCGAATTTACCATCTCTAGGAGGTTTCACATGGCTGGAATGCTGTATCTTGTCCCGACCCCCATCGGCAATCTGGGGGATATCTCCCTGCGCTGCCGGGAGACGCTGGAAAGCGCCGACTTCATCGCCGCCGAGGATACGCGGGTGACGCTGAAACTACTCAACCATCTGGGCATCAAAAAAAGCCTTGTCAGCTACTACGAGCATAACAAGGCCACGAAGGGTGACCGGATCGTTGACCGCATTCTCGCCGGGGAGACCTGCGCGCTGGTCTCCGACGCGGGCAGTCCCGCCATCTCCGACCCCGGGGAGGACCTGGTCAAGCAGTGCGCTGAAGCCGGCATCATCGTCTGCGCCATCCCCGGTCCCTGCGCCGCCATCACGGCGCTGAGCATTTCCGGGCAGTCCACCGGCCGGTTCTGCTTTGAGGGCTTCCTCTCCACGGCGAAAAAAAGCCGCCGGGAGCATCTGGACGCCCTGCGAACCGAGACCCGGACGATGATCTTCTACGAAGCCCCCCACAAGCTGGTGTCCACGCTGGCGGATATGTCGGAAGTCTTCGGCGCTGACCGCCCCATCAGTCTGTGCCGGGAGCTGACAAAGCTTCATGAAGAAGTCGTCCGCACCACGCTGGGGGAAGCCCTGACAAAGTACACCGAAACGCCGCCGAAGGGGGAATTCGTTCTCATCGTCGCGGGCGCGCCGGAAACGGTAAAGGAATCCGCCTCAGAGGACGACGCCGCCGCCCGTGTCGCCCAGCTGATTTCTCAGGGGCTCAGCCGCAAGGATGCGGTCAAGCAGACCGCCGCAGAGCTGGGACTTCCCAAAAATGTGGTTTATGACATTGCGTTAAAAGACCCCGAATGATTTTCACATCATTCGGGGTCAAACAATAAAAAAATATCCATCCGAAGACTTCGGATGGAAGAATCGCGCGAAAGGGAACCGTCATGGTTCCCTTTCACGTTCAATAACCACAGCAGCCAAAATAATATCACAAATTCCGGTTTTATAGTTTTACGGGCGGCTCGTCAAAAAAAGCCCGCAGCGCGGCACGCACCTCCTCAACCTCCACAAGATCACCCCGCAGGCTCACGCGGTGATACGCAGCGGCGCTGAGAAACAGAATGTGCGGGGAGTTGGCGGAAGGAACATGTTCCGAAAAAATTTCCTCGAAATGGGCGCGGTTCGTATTGCTGACAACGATAAAATGCTTTTCGGCGGCAAGATAGCGCTCGGCGCGTTCTGTACCGGTGCCAAAATAGCCGCACCCGCGTTCGCAAAAGCGAAAAAAATTTGAACAGGGCCAGTCGCAGTAATTCGGCACAATAAAGCAGGCGCCCTGCTCCGTGATCGCCTCATATAGCGCCGTGATTGCAGGCGCATCCGGCAGCGGGCAGACGCCGTCTTTTTGAAAGCATTCGGTCTGGCAAGCCCCGCACCCCCGTGCAAAGATTTCCGGAATATCAACAGCCCGACCGCCCTGCATCTGTGCACAGAAAGCGGCAATTGAGCCGCAGTTTCCTGTGCGGCGGTCACTGAAATTCAGAAAGAACATGCATTTTTCCTCCCCGCGTTTTCGTATCATTTATTGTAGCATTTTCCGCAATAAAATGCAAGGCCGGCGCGTCAAAAGATACACTGCGATCCCGAGCCGGTTCTCAGCCTTGTGTAAGAATCCCCCGGATGGGCATAAAAGCCACTGGCTCAGCAGCCAAAATGTTTGGAAATCCGTAGGACTGCCGCAGCAGTGTGCACAATGGCACAGTTCTCCGACAGTCTAAGGCCCCGAATGATTTTCACATCATTCGGGGTCTTTTTCAAAATTCCGTCATGTTTCTGATGCATTCCTGACAGATGTTCTTCTGCCGGTAGGAGATTAGCCCTTGGGAAGAACCGCAGAAAACGCACGCCGGCTCGAACTTTTGCAGGATGATGCGATCACTTTCCATGTAGATCTCCAACTCGTCCCGTTCCGCGATGTCCAGTGTGCGGCGCAGTTCAATGGGCAGCACGATTCTGCCAAGCTCATCTACCTTTCGGATAATGCCCGTAGACTTCATTGCGGTCAGCTCCCTTCCTTCGTTTTCCAGCGGCTTATTTGCATTATCATTATACTAATTTTATTTACTATAGTCAAATACTTTTTACAACAAACTGAAATTTTTGTCGAAACATTTCCATTCTTTTCTATTTCTTATCCGCATACCATGCCTCAAGGAAGCTCTGATTCAATCGGCAAGAGCTGGCGGCAGAAGATTTTGGCTCAGCCAAAAGTACGGAAAGTGGAGGAATGCGCATGGTCATGAGCTGGATATGGACGGGCATTGTTCTTACAAGTATTCTCTGCGCACTGGTTCTGGGCAACGGCAGCGCGCTGGCGGCGGCCACGGTCAGCGGCGCACAGGCCGGGATACAGCTTGCCCTGTCCATGGCGGGGAGCCTGTGCCTGTGGACGGGCGCGGGGCGGCTGATGGAGCACGCCGGAATCACCCGGATGCTCTCCCGGCTTCTGCGCCCCCTGCTGCACCGGGTGTTTCCCAGCACAAAGGAGGACGCTGCCCTCGCGGAAAGTCTGAGCGCCAACATCTGCGCCAATTTCCTCGGTCTCGGCAACGCCGCCACCCCCATGGGCATTCAGGCGGCACAGCGGATGAAGCGGGGCGGCACCGCCACGGACGAGCTTTGCCGTCTGATCGTGCTGAACACCGCCTCCATCCAGCTGATCCCGGCGAATGTGGCGGCTGTCCGCAGCGCCTTGGGATGCGCGACCCCCTTTGATATTCTCCCGGCAGTGTGGGTCACAAGCCTGTGCTCTGCCGGACTGGGGGTCACGGCGGCGTGGGTACTGGGAAAGGTCTGGCGGAAATGACGGATTACATTGTTCCGGTGCTTCTGTTTCTGGCGGCGGCGCTGGCTCTCGGGAAGCGGGAAAACGCCTACGACCTTCTCCTTCAGGGCGGCGCGGACGGGCTGAGACTCCTTGTGACCATTCTTCCGGCGCTGGTTCTGCTGCTGACAGCGGTTCACATGCTTCGCGCTTCCGGGGCGGTGACGCTTCTGAGCGATTTCTTTGCCCCGGTCTTTTTCTTCTTCGGCATTCCGCCGGAGACGGCCATGCTCGTGCTCATCCGCCCCATCAGCGGCAGCGCCGCCCTTGCGGTGGGGGCAGAACTGATGGCGCAGTACGGCGTGGATTCTCAAATCGGCCGCACGGCAGCGGTGATGCTGGGTTCCACGGAGACGACCTTTTACACCATCAGCGTCTACTTTGGCGCGGCGGGCATCAAAAAGACCCGCTACACCCTCCCGGCGGCGCTATTCGCGGACTTTGTCGGCTTTCTCATGGCGTCGTGGACGGTGAAATGGTTCTTCTGAAAATGTTCAGGCGCACCCTCGCGGGTGCGCCTGTTCGTTATTCTTCCTTACTTTCCTGCTTTGCGGCGCTGCTTCTCCTGCGCCGGCGCCGGGGACGGGGCGTTTCTTCCGGGTCAGCTTTTTCCGCGCGGCGGGCGTAGGCTTCCGCCGCTTCGGAGGTGGCCTCATAGGTCAGCCGGCTGACACGGGTCAGGCCGTCCGGCTGCTGGGAAAGCCGCACCCGAATGAGAAATTTTCCATGCTCCGGGCAGGCAGCCAAGTCCATATACCGGTGTCCGGGCTGGGAAAACCACCGGGAGCCAAGCATTCGCCCGCCGCAGACGGGACACTTGTTCTCCTCCCCGGACATGGCGGCCAGCGCTTCCCGCTTATCGGCATAGTCGTAGAACACCTTTCGGGCAATGCAGCCGGGAAGTTCCGCGCCGTGGAAGCCGTTTTCGTGGCTTTTCAGCGCCGCGTCATACTCCCGCGCGCCTTTCTTCAAGTCCAGCATGGCGCAGATCAACGCCGTGTGATAGGCGTCGCCCAGGGCGTCGTGGGCGGGACGGGTCGCCTCGATGCTGAACATTTCCATGGCGGTTTTCAGTGCTTTCTGGGAGGTGGAGCCGTCGGTCTGGGCGTTGAAGATCATCTGGGCGTTGTACCACTTCTCCGTAAAGCGCTCGTCCAGCCCGAAAAGCCGCAGATTTTCCCGCAGAATGCCAATGTCGTCAAAGCCCCATGTGAGGAACACCACGTCCTCGCCGCACCATTCCCGGAACTTTTCGATTGCCTCGGGGAACGGCACGCCCTCATCCCGCAGGCGGGCTTCCTTGATACCGGTGAGCTTGCTGACCCGGCGGTTCAGGTGCCGGTAATACTTGGGCTTCACCATGATCTGGAATTCATCCTGAACGAACTGCTCCTCCGACACCCGGACGGCGCCGATCTGAATGATCTCCCCCCGGATGTCCACGGGCAGCACCTTTTTGGAGGAAGGAGACCCCGGCCATGGCTGGTTCCATTCCATATCCAATACAATATAATCCATCGCGCGTAACCTCTGCTATCTTATGATACTACGCGATATCATAACACACAAACCCGGCATCTGTAAACAGGAAGTTGCAAAAGTTCTGACATTATCCTATGTAACCCCCGTTTTCAGGGGGCAGGAAACATTTCAGGTGCGCATTTCCTTTTTATCCAGCTTGCCCTCCTGCCATCCGGCACTTTTGCCGCAGACGGGGCAGGGGTCGCAGGCACGGATACCCTCGTAGGTGTAACCGCAGTTCAGGCAGCGCCAGCGGATCGGCTCCTGCTTTTCCGTCAGCTCGCCTTTGGTGAGCTGCTGCTCGAGAGACTGGAACTCGTTGTGGTGAACGCCCTCGATCCGAGCGATCTGCATCCACAGACGCGCCGCGTCGTTGTAGCCCTCCCGCCGCGCCATTTCCGCGAAGCCGGGGTAAACGTCGTCATGCTCGTCCTTTTCCCCGTTGGCGGCGAATGCCAGATTTTCCGCCGTTGTCCCCAGCTGGAAGGGATAGCCGGCGCTCAGGTCCACGTTTTCGGCGCAGCCGCCCAGCCGTTTCAGCATTTCCAGGAATTCCTCCGCGTGGACGGTTTCGTTTGCCGCCGTTTCTTCAAAAATTCTCGCGATCCACTCGAAGTTTTCCTTCCGCGCCACCCCGGCGTAGACGGTGTAGCGTGTCCGCGCCTGAGATTCCCCGGCGAAGGAACGAACCAGATTTTTCCTGGTTTCCGAATTCAAAAAGTCCATATTCTGTGGCTCCTTTCTTTGGAAAGGATACCCGTTTTGGGGAAAAGTATGCAAAAACGTCCCGGAACGGCAAGCCGTTCCGGGACAAACTATTTAACGATTACAGCAGATCCTTCACCAGAGACAGGGCAGCCTCGTCCGCCACCAGCGTGAAGTCGGGGTGCAGCTGGAGGATGGAGCCGGGCGCCTGAGGCTTGATGGGGCCAAAGAAGCAGTCCTTCACGGCCTGTGCCTTCTTTTCGCCGTTGACCACCAGCAGAATGCGCTTTGCCTTCATGATGGAGCCGATGCCCATGGTGTAAGCGTGGGTGGGAACGTCGTCCCGGGAAGCAAAGAAGCGGGCGTTGGCGTCGATGGTGGAAGCGGTCAGCGCAACCTTGTTGGTGCCCTTGACAAAAGCGTCCGCAGGCTCGTTGAAGCCGATGTGGCCGTTGGGGCCGAGGCCCAGCAGCTGGAGATCAGCGCCGCCGAAGGCGTCGATGACGGCATCGTACCGGGCACACTCCGCTTCGGCGTCGGGGTTCATGCCGTTGGGGATGTTGCAGTTGGCCTGATCGATGTTCACATGGTCGAACAGGTTGGAGCGCATAAAGTAAGCATAGCTCTGGTCGTGATCCTTGGTCAGGCCCACGTACTCGTCCAGGTTCACGGTTCTGACCTGGGAGAAGTCCAGATCGCCGGCTTCATACTTGGCAATCAGTTCCTTGTAAGTACCCACGGGGCTGCTGCCGGTGGCCAGACCCAGCACGCAGTCGGGCTTCAGATAAATCTGGGCAGCGATAATATTGGCGGCCTTGCGGCTCACGTCGTTATAATCTTTGGCGCGAATCAGTCTCATTGGTAAAGTTCCCCTTTCGTAATTGACCTGATGGCATTATAACATTCTTTTCATTTTCTGTACAGTGCTTTCGGGGTTTTTAGTTTATTTTGGTAAATCCATTCGTATTTCGTGACCATGTTTTATATGGGGAGTATCTGGCCTTATTTTATATCGTAGATTTGGTACTATATTTATAGCCAGAACTTGCTATACTGTTTCCATACCAATTCGGGAGGTAATTCACCATGGAAAAGAAACATACCCTGACCACACGGAAAATCGTTTTCGCGGCGCTGATGGCGGCTTTGACCGTAGCCGGTTCCGCGCTTCGCGTCACCCTGCCTCTGGATATCGCGGGAACCACGTCCTTCCATCTGGGCAACATCATGTGCGCCCTCAGCGGCATTCTGCTTGGCCCATGGCTGGGCGGTCTGGCCTCCGGCCTCGGCTCCGCCATTTATGATATCATGAACCCGCTGTACATCTCCGAGTGCTGGATTACCTTCCTGACCAAAGGTGCTTACGGCCTCGTCGCGGGTCTCATCATCCGGGCGGGCGGAAAGAAATTCGGCTATGTCAAAGCGCTTCTCGCCACGCTGGCCGGAGCGCTGACCTACGCGGTGCTGTACCTGGCCAAGAGCTATTTCTACAGCGGTCTGCTCATCAAGGGTCTGACCCCCGACGCGGCGCTGCTTACCGTCGTCGCCAAACTCCCCGCCACTGCGTTCAATGCCGTGGTCGCCCTCGTTTTCGCCCCCATCCTCGCGGTCGCCATCCAGAAGGCGCTGGAGGAAAACCATCTGACGATGGAATAACGTCAAAATATGCGGGATGCAGAACTCTCTGCATCCCGTTTTTCATGGCTGCACCTTGGGATATTCTTCCCAGTCCAGATCCTGATAGGGATATACCCTGCCCCAGCCGCTTTCTGTCCGCTGAATGCTGCTCCTGTGACCGGACAGCAGCCGGACAATGTCGTAGACATTGATCCATATCTCCGAATTACATTCCTTCTGGCTCTCGTCGAATACCAGTTCCAGACCAAAATGCAGATGCACCGTCTCGATATTGTTGACATTTTCCCGGTCGGAGTAGCCGGTTCTGCCCATGAAGCCGATGACATCCCCCGCCTGCACGGTGTCCCCCTCGGCAAGCCCCGGGGCAAAGGGCGTATCCTTCTGCAAATGGGCGTAATAATAGTAGCGCCGGCTGTCAAAGCTGCGGATTCCCACCCGCCAGCCGCCGTACCGGTTCCAGCCCATGGCCTCTACCACGCCGCCTTCCACCGCCACGACGGGCGTTCCCAGAGCGCCCATCAGGTCGTTGCCCAGATGCTTCCGCCGGAATCCAAAGGAACGGGCCACGCCGAAATCGTCGCAGTGGCTGTAGCCGTACCCCGCCGCGATTGGCGAGAACGCTTTCAGGCCGTAGGTCGCCGCCCACTGCCCGTCCTTTTCGATGGCGTAGCTGCCCACAAGACCGCCCAGAGCAGCCGTGTACGCCCGGTGGTAGTAGTCATAATATTTGTACAGGTCGCCCAGCAGCTGTTCCGGCTGTTTGTCCTTTTTCAAATCGGCAACTGCCTGCTTCACCGAAGCAAGAGCGCACTTTCCCCCGGTGCGGCAGGCCGCCAGCGCCAATATGTCAATCCACGAAATGTGCTTTTCCTGTTCAAAGGTCGCGATGTCCTGATCCAGCGCGTACTTCATGGACTCATAGGGCACGTTAAAATCCACCCATCTGATGCTCTCCGCCTGAACCGGCAGCACCAGCATGGGCAGGATCAATATGGACGCCAAAAGCCGCTTCATATTCTCACCTCTTGGGTTAGAATATGAAGCGGCCGATTTTTTATCAATGGAAATAAATGGACGTTACGTTAAATCCCGCACTACGTCCTTCGCCACCCGGTAAATATCCTCCATGGTGGTCAGGGACGAGATCTGATTTTTATAGTATCCGCTGTGGGGAACGCCCTTTAAGTACCACGCAAAGTGCTTCCGGGCTTCCAGACAGGCTATGTGTTCGCCGTGGTCTTCCTCGGCACGCTGGAATTGCCGCACCGCCACCGCCACCCGGTCTTTGAGACAGGGGCGTCCGGCATAAACTTTTCCGGCAAGGGCGGCGTTGACCTCCTGAAAAATCCATGGGTCGCCGAACACACTCCGGCCGATCATCAGCCCGTCCGCCCCGGTTCGTTTCAGGCAACGCACCGCCGCCTCGCCGCCGGTGATATCGCCGTTGGCAATGACGGGGATGGTCAGCTGCTCCTTGACCTTGTGGATGGCGTCCCAATCGGCGGTGCCGCTGTAGAGCATACTCCGGGTGCGCCCGTGAACGGCCACCATGGCCGCGCCGCTGTCCTCCATGCGCCGGGTAAAGTCCAGCACATTGATGCTGCCCTTGTCCCAGCCAAGGCGGCACTTGACGGTGACGGGCACGTCCACCGCTTTGACTACGGCTTCCACGATCTTCCCCGCCAGCTCCGGCGTGCGCATCAGGCCGCAGCCGTCGCCGTTGTTCGCAACCTTGGGCATGGGGCAGCCCATGTTGATGTCCAGAAAGTCGCAGCCGGAAATTTCCAGCGCCAGCCGCGCCCCCTCCGCCATGGTGTCCGGGTCGTTGCCGAAAATCTGCGCGCCGCAGACGCTGCCCGGATTTTTCCGGAGCAGCTTCGCGCTTTTCTGATCCCGGTACACCAGCGCACGGGAGGACACCATTTCCGTCACGGTGACCCCCGCCCCCAGCTCGGCGCAAATGGTGCGGAAAGCCCAGTCCGTGACCCCCGCCATGGGCGCAAGGAACACGGGATTTTTCACTTCGATCGTTCCGATTCGCAATACCCTCACCTCATCCGCAGGGAAAATCTCCCTCGGGCGGCACCCCGCCGCCCGCAGCAATATGGGGAATTGTATCACAAATCGGGCAGTTACGCAACCTTAAAACAGCACTGTAATCAACCATGTCAGCCCGGTCAGCAGTGCGCCGCCAGCCGCCCACACCGCGCCGTAAAGGTACAGGTGCCGCCTCTTTTTCGTCCGGTCGCCGGTGTGGATGGCTTTTTGGGCTTCTTTCAGAAGCGCCTCGTCGGTGATTCCCTCCCCCACCGCGTTGTCCTTGAGGATGAAAATCGCCTGTTCAAACAGCTTCGGGTCGGGAGAATGCACCACGATCACCTGACGGGAAATGCCTTTTACCATAATTTACCGCCTCCTTATGGAAAAGTTTTCCCACAAGGAGGCGATTTATACCATCACGGTTTATTCTTCGTCCTTCGGCCGCTTATACCGCCCCTTCGGCTCCCACGCCGCCAGCGGGTAACGCTGCATCGCGCCAAAAATCCGCTCCTTCAGCTCGGGATAGGTCTTGCTCAGCTCGAAAATCAGCTGCTTGACCTCTCCCCGCTTCGTGACCTTGTCCACAGGACAGCGGTTTTGCAGCACCGGCAGGTTCATCCGCGCCGCGAAATTGTCCAGCGTCTTTTCGTGAATGTACAGCATGGGGCGAATCTGCACAATACCCGTCCTGTCAAGGTTCGTCACCGGCTGGAAGCAGTTGATGCGCCCCTCGAACAGCAGCGACATAAGAAACGTCTCCACCGCGTCGTCATAGTGATGTCCCAGCGCCAGCTTGTTGAATCCTTTGTCCAGAATCGCCTGATTCAGCGCCCCCCGGCGCATTTTGGCGCACATCGAGCAGGGATTCTTCTCCTTGCGGTGGTCAAAAATAATGGGCGCGATCTCCGTTTTCACCACGGTATAGGGCACCTTCCATTCCTCGCACAGCGCCGCGACCTGGGAATAGTCCATCCCCAGCCCCATGTCGATGGTGATTGCTTCCAGTTCATAGGGCTTATTAAAGTATTCCCGCAGCCCCGCCAGCAGAACCAGCAACGCAAGGGAATCCTTTCCTCCGGACACGCCCACGGCAATGCGGTCCCCCGCCTCGATCATATGATAGTCATCCACGCACCGCCGAACCAGTCCCATCAGCTTTTGCATAGTTGTTTTTCCTCCGAAATCCGCTTAAAATAGGACGTTAGAAAACGAGAGCATTCGCGATTATTTTCGAGCATTTGGAAGATCATTCGGTATTTCATAAAATTTCTCAAAAATGCTGTTGACATTTGATTTTTAATGTGGTATAAAGTTCAAGCGTCCTGAAGGCATTATACTTCAGGCATCTGAGAATGTCAAAATATTTTAATCCAAATTGGAGGAAATCATAATGTCCACTACTCTGCTGAAAAAGGAGACCCTGGAGCGCAAGTGGTATGTGATCGACGCTGCCGGCAAGCCTCTGGGCCGTACCGCTGTCGCCGCCGCTAACCTGCTTCGCGGCAAGCACAAGGTCGACTTCACCCCCAACGTTGACTGCGGCGATAACGTCATCATCATCAACACCGACAAGGCTGTTCTGACCGGCAAGAAGGCCGAGCAGAAGAAGTACTACCGTGTGTCCGGCTGGATCGGCGGTCTGAAGGAGACCAAGGCCCGCGACATGATGGCTGCCCGCTCCGACTACGCCGTTGAGCTGGCCGTCAAGGGCATGCTGCCCAAGAACACCCTGGGCAAGAACGCTCTGACCCGTCTGCACCTGTACAAGGGCGCCGAGCATCCCCACGCTGCCCAGAAGCCCGAAGTTTGGAATCTGGACTAATTTGGAGGTAACTTAGAATGTACGAGAGCAAGAAGAAGTATTTTTACGGCACCGGCCGTCGTAAGTCCTCCGTTGCCCGTGTTCGCGTTTACGAGAACGGCACCGGTTCCATCATCGTCAACGGCCGTGACATCGACGAGTATTTCGGTCTGGACACCTTGAAGCTGATCGTCCGTCAGCCTCTGGTCACCACCGATCTGCTGGGCAAGGTTGACATTGTCGTCTCCGTCGCCGGCGGCGGCGTATCCGGTCAGGCCGGCGCCATCCGCCACGGCATTTCCCGCGCCCTGGTCACCCTGAACCCCGAGTACCGCGCTTCTCTGAAGGCCGCCGGCTTCATGACCCGCGACCCCAGAATGAAGGAAAGAAAGAAATACGGTCTCAAAGCAGCTCGTCGCGCTCCGCAGTTCAGCAAGCGATAATCGACTGCTCAGACTATATCAAAATGGTTCAAAAACCCCGGAAAATCAAGGTTTTCCGGGGTTTTCTTATACCTAAACGGGCTGATATAGTTTGACTTGATTTGACCAAACGAGAGCCGTTTTCACCCAATTTTTAGTGGTTAAATATAGGACAACCGGCAAAAATGGGGTCAAAAAACGGCCTTAGTGGTTAAAAAATAGGACAACCAGAGAGCAATTTCGGGGGTATTTTTGAGGGTGATTTGGCACTCTCAGACACCGGATTTTTCGCTGGAGGGTTTGGCATAATCTGACCAAATCTGAACAATTAAATACGATTCTAATGCAGGCACTCAGTAACAAATAACTGGGTGCTTTTTTTGTTTCAGAGATTCCGGCATTAGAAAGGGCCGTCACTTTATGATTTTGAAGTGGCGGCTTTTTCTATTTCCAGAAACAACAGCAACAATCAGAAATG
>ERZ773225.1257-NODE-1257-length-31842-cov-6.167930_pt1 | contig 31842 bp, 19 predicted proteins | sample MGYA00580993_ERZ773225 | MGnify/ENA primary metagenome ERZ773225 (study PRJEB29015, sample SAMEA2737748) | human gut metagenome | biome: human gut; feature: human-associated habitat; material: faeces | place: China | collected 2012 ...
ACGGCGTGCGGCGGATGCAGCCGGTTATGGTGTCTTACAACAAGGCATATGCACCGAAGCCAGCGTCACCGGAGCTGGAGTTCCGAATTGTGGGGCGAGTCTTATAAGTCCTGTTTATTGGACAACGTTTGTGATATGATACTATCATCAAAAGTTTACCCTGCTTTTTTTGATAGGAGTGAAAGGACATTGAATACGCACGCACGATTGGATGAACTACTGCATGAGAGAAACATGACATTATATCAGCTATGCCAAAGCGGAAACATTCCCTACACGACGCTTCGTGTCTCTCGCTGCAGAGGCAGCCAGCTTTCTGTAGATACCATTGAACAAATTTGCAGGGTGCTTGGAATCTCAATGGCGGAGTTTTTTACTCCAAGCAACCAAGTCCGTACACATTGATAGCTATCGTGTATCTCTGTAGTCCAAATGGCATTTCCACAAAACTGCTTACTCTGCCAAGCCGTATTTGGTCTTGATCCGGTCGAGCTTTTCGAGCATGGGTTCGGCAATCAACCACAGGAAGAAAAACGTGGCAATGGCGCGCACCAGATCGACCGGAAGGCCGGTGACGTAGTAGCTTAAAATGATTTTCCAGTTGATCGTGTTCGACCACATGAGCGCAGACGCGGGATTCATAATGCCGCCGTAGATGATCGTGGACGCGATCACGCCGAAGATACAAAGGCTCAGCCGCCCGCGCCGCAGAACACCTTTGCGGTACAAGACACCTGCCAGCCAGCCGATGATGCCCATGGCAAACATCTGCCACGGCGTCCACGGCCCCTGGGAAAAGAGCATATTGGACACCAGCATGGTCATCGCGCCAACCAAGAATCCGGTTTCGCCGCCAAAAGCCACGCCTGCGAGAATCGTCATCGCAACGACCGGCTTAAATTCCGGCAGCATGAAGAACGCAGCGCGCCCTGCCACATTCAGCGCAACGAGCACGGCAATGAGCACCAGCTCCCGCGCCTGCGGCTTTCTGCCCTCGAAAATCAGGAAGAACGGCAGCATACATTCGAGCAGAATGAGCAGCGAAATGAAGTAATATTTTCGCCCCGCGAAGTAGTACACGCCGACAAACAGCGTCAGAGGAATCAAAAGCAGGATGAGCAGCGTGGCAGTCACGGTGCGCTTTTGGAGCTTGCGTTTTTCCACGGGCGTTTGAATCAGGTAATCCGGACGTTCGGCCTTTCGGCCAATAGATAGCGCGAACACAAGAAGCGCACCGAGCAGGATGGCATATTGCCTGAGCTGGTCGCCCGCCAGCGCCGTCATGCCGTTCGCGTCGATGAGCTTTGTGAGGTCTGTCACACCAATGGCCTGAATGATGCAGAACAGCAGCACCGCGCCGGACACGGCAGCGAGGACTTTGCGCCAGACGGGCAGCTTCTTCACGGCTGCTTTTTCCGTCTTCGGTTCGGGCAGCGTGCGTTCGTATTTCGGCAATTCCGGTTCTGCGTCAGCCACGCCGCCGCAGGCTGCGATCACATTCTCCGGCGTGACGGCTCCGGGCAGGATATCGCGGGCAATGCGGTTCGCGGCGGTCGTATAGAAGCTGTTGCCCGAGAAAAACGTCTTTGGTTCGGCTTCGGTGACGATATTGCCGTCGAAGAACAGGGCGCAGCGGTCGGCGTATTTCGCGCAGAACTCGATGTCGTGGCTGACCATCAGAATCGCCACGCCGGATGCTTGCAGCGTCCGGAGGATCTGCCCGAAAACCTGTTTGAACTCCGCGTCCAGACCTTTTGTCGGCTCATCGAGAAGCAGGATGTCTGGGTTCAGGAGCAGGATTTTTGCCAGCGCCGCACGCTGCTGTTCACCGCCGGAAAGGTCATACGGATGGCGGTCGAGCAGCTCCGCCAGCTTGCAGAGGGAGACAACTTGTGCAAGGCGCTCGGTTTTGCGTTCGGATTTTGGTAAAATCTCCAATAAATCTGCGCGGACGGTGGATTTCACAAAGAGCGCCTGCGGGTTCTGCGGCAGCATCCCGACGCTGCCCGTGATGGCAAGCTCACCGCGATAAGCTTTTTTCAGGTTTGCCAGCAGCTTGAGCGTGGTCGTCTTGCCCGTGCCGTTGCCGCCGAGCAGCGCCAGAAATTCGCCCTTGTGCAGGTCCAGCGACAAGTCCTTGACCACATCGGGCAAGTCTTTTTCATATTTGAACCAGAGTTCCTGCGCCGAGACAACGGTTTCACCGTTCGGCGCGTTTTTTGTTTCTTCCGGAACGGATTGCAGTTTAAGCGTTTTCGCATAATCGAGCAGCCAGTTTCGCCCGTCGCAGACAGAGATCGGGCAGGCCGCCTTGGAAGCCGTCGCCGCCCAGATGCGCATGGCGGCGGGCATGGCGAGGAACATCGCGTTGCCGCTGGACTTTAATTCCGCGCCCACTTCCGCAGGCGTGCCGGTGCAAAGGAGCTTGCCGCCGTCCATGACGGCCACGCGCGAGGCAAACGAGAACGCTTCTTCCAAGCGATGCTCGGTCAGAATGATCGTTGTGCCGAGTTCTCGGTTGATTTTGCCGAGGGTGGCAAGGAAATCCGACGCGGCAATCGGGTCAAGCTGGCTCGTCGGCTCGTCGAGAATCAAGACTTTCGGCTGAAGCACCATCACGGACGCGAGGTTTAAGAGCTGTTTCTGGCCGCCGGACAGCTCTGTGACCGGCTTGTAAAACCATTCCTGAATCCCGAAAAACGATGCCATTTCTGCGACGCGGCGGCGAATGGTCTGGGTATCATAGCCGAGGGATTCCAGCCCGAACGCCAGCTCGTGCCAGACCTTGTCGGTCGCGATCTGATTCTCCGGACTTTGCTGCACAAAGCCAATCTTCTCGGCCTGTTCGCGTTGGTCTAGGGAATCAAGATTTCTGCCGTCGAACAGGATCTCGCCGCTTCTGCGGCCATGCGGCGCAAGAACCGTTTTGAGCTGCCGCAGAAGCGTCGATTTCCCGCATCCGGAAGGGCCGCAGAGTACCAGAAACTCTCCCGGACGGACGGACAGCGACAGGTCGGAAATCGCGTTCTTTTCCTGCTCGGGATATGCAAAACTCAGATGGTCGATTGTAAAGACTTCCACTGCCTGTCCTCCTTCCGATCAAGAATCACCGGCGTCAGCACCAGCGCGAGATAGATGCACATGAAGCTCACGGTCAGGGGCGTCCATGCGGCGGTTTTCACAGTCGGATAGTAGCGGAAATACGTGCCGCCCGCCATCCAGCCCGAAAGAATGTACGCGCCGCAGAAGATCAGCCAAGCAAGTGCGGCCTTGTCGCGGTCGTCAAAACGATAGATCGAGAACGCCGTGCGCCCAGGCAGACCGTAGCCGCGGGCGCGCATGGAATCCGCTGTTTCAATCGCGTTCTCAAGTGACCACGTTACCATGATGGAGAAAATCTTGATTGCGTTAGAAACCCTACGAATCACACTGCCGTTTTTCGTGTCTCTGCCGATACACGACTGCGCTTCCGAAACCGTCTGCATCTGTGCCTTGAATTTTGGGATAAAACGCAAGGCCATGGAGAGAACGAGGGACAGCGCCGGAATGACGCGCCCGAACAGATAGACGAACTTATCCGAGGTCATGACCTCGTTATAGCTGGAAAACCAGAGCACGACCGACGCAAGCATGACAGCCGCAGCTACACCGTAGAGCATGGATTCCAGCGTCAGCGGGTTGCCGGAGGGCAGATACGTCAGAATCGTTGCGCCCTCATGGTTAAAGGCCGGATTGACGAGCGCGGCAAGCGCCGCCATGGGAAGTAATCCCATGACGGCAAACCGCACCGCTTTCCGGCCTTTCAAGGTAATGTCATACGCCAATGCGCCGGTCAGGGAGATCGCCAGATAGACCGGGTGCATCAGGCACATAGAGAACAGCAGCACCAGCGCGAAATACAGAAAATTGATGATGGGATGATAGCCGGAAAAGGCGTCTCTGTTTCTCATTCCGTACTCCCTGTCGCATACCCGCCGCCGATGTCCTTGCCCAGCTCGCAGGTGTATTCCCATTCCACGACATCGCCGTTTTGAAGCTGATAGCGGCTGCATCCGTAATTCGGAAACCAGTCGTTGACCTTGTACATCCAGCCGGACACCTCGCCGCAGTCAAACTCATAGAGGTTTCCAATGCCCTCGATGTAGGCCGAGTTATAGATCGGCGTCATGGAAAATTCCATGTGGATCTTGTTGTCGCGGCAGACCTGCTGGAGTACGTCAAAGACGCTCTGCCCCTGCTTGAAGCTGACCTCCACGGGCTTTAGCAGCCAGCCGTCCTCCGGCACAAGCTCCACCTTTTCCTTGTCGCACAGATCCATATGGTCCAGAATCGACGCGCAGGAAATAGAGATCGTGCAGGTGTATTCCGTATCGCCGACCGTCACGTTCTGCGGCTCGACCGGCTGCGGCTTGCCCTCCGGGACGGGGTCGGTCAGGTATTCATCCTGCCCTTCCTTCCGCTCGGGTTTCCCATAGCCGTTTCCCGCCGCGCATCCGCAAAGGAGCAGGAGCGCCAGAAAAAGCGCGGTCAGTCTGTAAAACTGCTTCATTGCATCACATCCGTCATGTCATAGAGTGTGGTCTTGCCTGTTTCGGCGCGGTGGATCGCGGCCAGCGCATAGAATGCCTGCTCGGTCGCCATGCCGTCGTCGCCGCCGCTGCCGTCCAAAACATGTACAAACGCACCGCTTTCCTGTGCAAAGCGCAGAAGCGCATCTTCCACGGTAACGCCGTTCTTCACGAAGCGCTCGTCGTCCAGCGGCACACCAAGCTCCGTCAGCGCCACGATCACCTGTGCGACCGATTCGCTGTTGCTCGATCCCCACGAAACATAGCCGCCGTCCGGCTCCTGCAAGGAGGAAAGGACGGCAAGGCCGCGTTCCACCGCTGCTTCAACCTCCGGCTGTTCGCGGTATTTGGCAAGCGCCTGCAGCGTCATTGCCGTAATGTCCACGTCCGCCTCGCCGCCCGTCAGCGTCCAGCCGCCGTCCGGCAGCTCCCGCGTGAGCAGCTCGTCCACATACATCTGCCGTGTTGCCTGCACGGCGGCATCCGGATTTTCGGGAATTTCATAGTTCCCGCTGTCCAGCGCCAGCAGCGCGAAGATCGTGCCGTTGATGCCCTGTTTTGCGACCTGTTCAAAATCTGCAAGCGGGCGCAGCAGGTTGAATCCGGCCACACTGGCAGGATCTTTTCCAATGGCGGTCAGCGCCAGCACGGTGCGGGAATACTCGGTGTACTTCCGCTCACTGAGTATTCCGTTTTTCTCGCGGACTGCTGCTTCTACATTTTTGTAATAAGTATCGAAGTATTTCTGCGAAACCTTTACGCCGGAGCGTGCCAGCCCGAAAATCAGCCAGTCGCCGCCAATGGAACCTGCCCCCGGCTCAGCCACCTGCGCTTGCAGGTAACAGGCCGTTTTTTCAAGCTGCGTTTCCGGTTTCCCGCAGGCGGTCAGGGAGAGCAGCAGGGAAAGCAGGAGCAGGATGCAGAGCAGTCTGGAACCGATTCGTTTCATATGCTGCATCTCCCATCATCCAAGGACTGCGGCAGCCGCGCAGAGCGGCTTGCTGTTGCCGTCAATATAGAATACGCGGATCTTTGCGCTGTCTGGCAGCGTCACACTGCCGCTGACAGTCCAAACCTCCAGCTTTGTCATCTTGCCGCTATCGTCGTAGCAGGCAATCAGAACCTTGTGCCCCTCCGGGATCTTGCCGTCAATGGAAAGCGTATTTACAGCCGGGCGGAAGCTCCATGTAAGATCGTCCGCAAGCGCGCCGGTATCGGTCGTATCGCCCACACGAATCTGCAGCGTCGTTGATATTGCTGGGATCTCATTACCGACAGTCATAGCTTCGCCGTTTGGCAGGTTACGATACATGGTTTGATTCCGGCCAAATACCAACGAGATTTCCGTTATGTCATCTGTCAGCGGCTCCGTCGGCGCGGATACCATTTCGGTCACATCTCGCGTCGAACCATCGGAAAGCGTTGCCGTTACGACCATGCCGGTTTTGTCAAAGGTTTCACCGGTTGTGTACTTCGTCTTTTGGGGCATCGTTGTGACCTCAATCTTCTCAATGCTTCTGCCGAAGGCCATCAGAAAAGCAGAGTCATTCTTAAAATAGATCGTGCCGTCGCTGTCAGTGATCGGGCTGCAAATCGCGTACTGTGCCTGCTTGCCGTTTGGTGAGAATAGCGCATAGGCTGTCTGGTACGTCTCATCATTAAAGGTTTCCGATGTCAGATAATTTGCTTCGTTCTGACCCTTTTTATCGCGCAGGATACGGAGCTTACCCGGCGTATAGTTGTCAAAGAAATAAACATAAACGTATCCGGACTCCTGCTCATAGGCTGTCGTCAGCATACCGCTCGTCTGCGGATAGCCCTGTGTCGGCACACTATACGCAATTTCCAAGTTTTCCAGGTCGATGACCGTGATGTTATGGCCGGAATATGCCGTAAACTGACCTGTGCCACTGACACCAATATAGGCGCGGCCATTGTAGACGACCGGCGTGGAGGTGCTCATGGCCGTTTCATCTTTGATTCCATTCTTTAATTCCATTCCGTCACAGGCGGTGATCGTCTTGCCTTGTACTTTTATACGGTAAAAGCCTCCGCCTTTCGATGTAAAATAGTATGCATCGGTGTCTTTGTCATAACAGATCGTACTGCGGATATCGCCGTCAAAGCCACTTCGGGAGTCCAGCACTTTGCCGGTCAGCGGGTCAAGCAGATAGAGGTACGAGCAGGCTGTCTTGCCATCGTCTGTTCCGACCATAACGAAATCATCGCAAGCATAGGCACCAGCCCAATAGAAGCCTCCGTTCTGCACCATTCGCCATGTAGCAGCTTTTTCCTCGGCTTGATTTTCCGGATCTTCATCCGTCAAACTGACACAAACAAAACTACCGTCTTTGTCTTCTCCGTTCCAAAAGCCGGTATAGGCGTAACCGTTCAATATCGTGATTGGGCAGTTCGGCTGACCACCCAGCGGATCGGTGTACAGCCACAGGGATTCCAGCGTTTTGGCGCTGAACGCCTGGATACGTCCATTGGACAGTCCCACCAGCAGAATGCCATCATAATATGTTGGCCCGTTGATAGCGAAACTGGATTTTCCAGCCATCTGACCCGTTGCTTCTACTACACCAGTGGCTTTATTCACGCGGTAAATGTGTTCACCGGCATAAACAATCAGGCAGTTGTCCACAAGAATAGGGCTGCTGACTGCATCGGAGGAATACCCATCGCCCAGTTTTACAGCCCAATACAGCATGCCGTCCGCTGCGCTGATCGGTGTCTTTGCGCTTGTAACGCCGTTGTTGCTGTCCGTGCCGCGGAAGTTTGCCCATTCTGCGTTAAAATCAACAATATTGGGGTTTGCGTCCGCCTTTTGCAGCGTAATCGGCACTGCAGAAGGATCCGTATATTCTTCTTCGCCAAAGCGCAGAACGGTCTGACCGCTTTCATTTACGATTTGCAGCGCACCTGCCTGTGCAGCATATCCGTACAGCGAAATACTGCAATAGTAAGTGAAGCCTTCCGACAGCGCGAAGATTCCATCGTCTGTCGGCCAGACACGGTTTCCAGCGCCCTGTTCGTAAATATAGATCAAAGCATTCTTCGGATTTGTTTGGAATGCAACGGCAGTTGTTGCCGCTTTCTTTATTGTGAGTCGATATTCTGTATGAGCATTTTGGTTGTATATATTGGTTACGACTATTTTGATTTCTTCGTCTGTCTCAGTGCCATTTAGAGGGACTTCAACTGCCCCAGCATTTTCAACGATTCCCACATTCTTCCCGTTTACGGAAACCAGATATCCATTATCTGTGTCCCCATACCTAGGGGAGTCCGTGTGTGTCTGAACTGTAATTTTTAAGGATGATGCTGCAGCCGGAACGAGAACAGAATAATCCGTTTCAGTACGAGAAAAACCAGTACCACCGCTGCGATTCATAAGAACTTGTCCACCTTGAACGCTCACGCTCATATTTTTCAAACTCAGCGTCCGCTCAAGGCAAATCATATAGTCTGTGTAATATGTTACATCTACGCTTTTGTCTAAGTAAGACACTCTGAATGTAAGCACATTACTATAAGCACTGCCAGTGAGAAGGGCCTGCATAAGATTTGTACCTGTCAGTTTACTCGGAATCACAACTGATACGGTAGCTGAACCTCCACTTGCGCTGCTTTGTCTGGGGTATACGGCGTTGCAGCTTCCACGTGCGACTGTTACCCATGCGTAGACTGCGCTGGAATAATCCGGAACATTCACTGTGTATGTATGAGTGCTCTTTGAGAACGATGCTTCTGGGAAAAGATTTCCCTTGCTACCCGTGTTTTCACTGTTTCCGAGTGCCAATGAAGTCAGCCAATCTCCTTGTACGACCGATACCTCAATGACCTCGTTGCTGCCAAGCGTGAAGGACTTTTTCGCGTGGTAATAGGTGCCCTGTGTTGCGACATATGAGTAATCGTCGCCCGGTACGAGCGTGTAGAGATAATTGATCGTGCCTCCGGTGCCGACTGTTTTGGTATAGGCAAGCTCTTCGCCGTTCTTATTCACGACCGTCAGCGTCACATCGCTGGCAGTCTTGAATGTGACCTTCTTTCCTTGGCCCGGTTGGATCGTCAATGTATAGGTCGTCGTGTAGTTTCCGGAGGAAACTGCAATCATAACCGTCGTTTCGCCGGAGATCGTCACGGTCGCGCTGCCGTCTGCGGCCAGCTCGTTTCCGTTGACCGTGATAGAAGACCCGGAGACTGTGGCGGTTGGATAAATTTTCAGTTTCTGTTCGGAATCAAGGATCTTATAGGTATATTCCGTCTTGGTGCTGGAGAAGCTCTCTGTCGCCGCCTGCGCCGTATCTGCGGCATTGGTCACGCGCAGACTGCCGAGCGTCGGCATGCGGTCGAGCTGCAGCGTCAGATCCACGCTCTGTGTATAACCGTCAGAACCGGTCTTGCTGGCTCTGAGCGCAACCGTATTGCCCGCCGCGCCGCGGGAGAGCGCATTGTCAATGCTGGTCGCTTTAGACTCAGCCGGGATGGCCTTATCTCTGGCTGCACCGCTTATGTCCGTGTAAACGGCCTTGACCGCTGCTCCTGTGGTGTTCAACGTGAAATATGGATACAGCCGTCCGGTGAAGCTGTCCGGCACCTGCACGGTTGCGGTATGATCCTGCAGCGTATATTTGTAGCAGTTCGCGTCAAAGTCATCCGCATAACCGCTTGAGATTTTGAGTGTGCTCTCTTTGAACCAGTCGCCGCTGGGCAGGCTGGCTGTTACCGTCTTCGGGCCGGTAACCTTGATCCTGCCGGAGACCATACGGTTCTCCTGCCGGACAGAGAAGAGATAGCCGCCCGCCGGGAGCTGGAGCGTACCGGTATGGCCGGTATCTTCAAAGCGCTTTCCATAGTCGTTGACCGCAGAAACGGTATAGTCGCTGCCGGAAAAGCCGGAGAATGTCACGGTGTATTGGGTATCCTGCCCGGCTTTATAGGCGTTGATCTTTGCCGTGATCGCATCCGCATAGCGCTGCGCGGTTTCGCTGGCGACGCCCAGATAGCCATTGACTGCCGCCTGATACTCGTCTGCTGCGGCGTTCTGCACATCGGCAGCTTCTTCCAGATAGTCCGCCATGACCTGCATCAGGGTTTGCAGGCCGGAGGACGGTGTGCTGTTCGAGGCTTCACTAAATCTGAAATGCGTCACAGTATTGGCAGCGCTGTCAATGGAAACGCTGTCCGGCGCGCTGCCGTAGATATAGTTGCCGTTGACACCCTCGATCGTTGTAATAAAGCCGCTGCTGTTGCTCTCCACAAAGCTATATTGGCTGGCGTACAGCGCCTGCCGGATAGTCTGGCCGTCCGTAAAGGCGATCCGTGTCGGCGCAATGAGCAGCTTATTTGCCGTTTCGGCGGAAAAATAGAAATATCCGCTTGCATTGACCGCCTGCGTCGAAATTGCAGCTTCCTCCACAGGTTCTTCTGTGGTCACTTCCGCGTCTGTATTTTCCGCAGGCACGGTATCCACGGTTTCTTCCGCTTCAACCGGCTCTGCGTCCGCTGCCAGCACGCTGAGCGGCAGGCAGGACAGGAGCATCGCCAGCAGGAGCAATGCGGCAGTCATTCGTTTCAGTTTCATAGGGTTACCTCCCATCAGTAGAGACAATTCAGCCATTTCAGCCGCAGCTTGCGAAGCGGCTTGCAGCGTGTTTTCAGGTTTTCCATCGTCGTGTCGTGGAACGCCCGCATTTCTGTGAGCTGCTCCGGTGAGATCGCACGGCTGGAAAACAGCGCTTGTGCGTTATACATGGTCATATCGTGCAGCTTCGCGGCGTACTCCTCTCCAAGCTGCTCCTTTGCCGTTTCACAAAGCTCCAGCATGGAACCTGTGCCGCGCTTGAAGCCCATTGCTGCCAGCAGTGCCGCGCAGTCTGTAAATAGGCAGGCGGCTGCGGCGGACGGGTCTTCCTGCGTGAATGCTTCGTTCCGTTTTTTTAGGATGACCTCATGACGGATGATGATAGCCGCAAGCAATAGAAGCAGCAGCGCGGCAACAAGGATGATCCAAAACGCAGGCTTGTGGAGAAGCCCGGTGCGCTGGCCGCCGTCCGGGGTGTTGTCCTCCGAATCGTCCGGCTCCGCGTCGTCCTGTTCCAGCTCCTGACCCTCCGTTACGCGGGGGCCGTCGCCGTTGCCTTCCTTGCCCGCGCCGACCGGTTTGATGCCGCTCTCGGTCTGCTCGGCAGAGAGGTCTTCGAGGCCCGGCGTCAACGCCAGCGGCAGCCAGCCCACGCCGTCCTGATACACCTCGACCCATGCGCCAGCGGCGCTTGCGTCCACGTTCACCGGCTCGTTTTCCGCGGTCTTGACCGTGTATCCCTCAACATAGCGGGCGGGGATACCGTAGTATCGGAGCGCCAGCGCCGCGACGGTCGCGTATTGATACGTTGTGCCGTCCACCGTGTCGGTCAGCGGCAGCGCAATATTGCCGCTTCCGTCAAAGCACAATTCCAGAAACGCCAGCGCCGCCGTCTGCGCCTGCTCTTTCGTCAGGCTGTTTTCCGGGCCGTAGCTTTCGCAGCATTGATCCAGCACCGCGCCGAGCTGCGCGCGGAATTCTGCGGGAACGGACAGCGCGTAGGAATACACAAACTCGCGGTACGCGCTTTCCATCTGTAAGTACGATTTCACGCCGTCCGATGTGTCATTCTGCAAAAAGTCCAGCAGCTCCGGCAGCAGGGTCTGTGCGTCCGAAACGGTCTCATAAGAATATCCGCGCTCACCGCGCAGACCGCTCGTTTCGACTGCGGACGGCTGGATTCTGTTTTTTGCCAGACCTGCGCGTTCCGGAAGAATCGTACACGGCTCATAGCGGTACAGACTGCACCCGGTAAGATTCTGCACACTGACGCTGCCGGACTGGTAATTGCCCATCAGCCGGGCCGCAGAAGCCAACTGGCTTTGCGGATAGAAGCCGGACTGATGCAGCCAGTAAAAGAGGTCTTTTTCCTCTGCTGCAGTCTGCGAATCCAGCGCAGCCCATGTTTCATTTTCGTAGGTATCACCGACGAAGCCGCGCAGATAGAGCGTCTGCGCCGTATCCGCCGTGACAGACAGAATCGTATCTGTGCTTTCTGTCTTCACGACCGGTTCGGACAGATCGCCTTCCGGCAGAAGTTCTTCCGCTTTTTCGTAGCGCCAGTGATGCAGAGTGTCTTTTGCATTTTGCGAAAGGGCCTGCATTGTGCCTGTTTGCAGGGAAATTGCGGCTATGCCCGCGACGATCACGCCCACAAGCAGGAAGCTCGCCGCCGAGACGGCGTTTTTGCTTTTCTGCCAGGTCAGCATCAGCAGAGCAATCGCTGCCGCTGCAAGGAGCAGGAAGCCCGGCTGCACAAACGCTGCCGCTACACAGAGCGCCGTCAAAGCTGCCGCCGCCAGCGTCGGCACATGGGAAAATGCAAGCGCCAACAATGCCAGCAGAATGCCGGTCACAATCCCTGCCAGCCAGAGGCCGGTGCCGTCTGTTTCGGCAAGCGGCAGGAGGATGCCTTTTTCCGCTGCCCAAAGGTCACGCAGCGTATTCCATGCCGCGCCGAAGCCGTTCAGGAGCGGATTTCGCGCGAACAGGACAACGAGCAGCAAAGCCGCCAGCAGGATGGGGAACAGCAGCTTTGTCTTCTGGAAATGCCGGATGATTGCGGCGGCGATGCAGGTCAGAATACCTGCCCCAAGCAGCCAGAGCATTGCAGAGAAGCCGCTTACCGTGTAACAAACTGCGGCAAACGCGAGGAAAATCAGGATGTTGGCAAGCAGATCAAAGAGCGTACTTTTTTGATCGCTGCTTTCCTGGTAAACGCCGGCACGCAGGCCGGTATTTCTTTTGTTCTTCATAGCCTGCCCTCCTTACAGTTCCAGCTCGGAGAGCTGCGCAGCGTAATCCTTCTCATTAAACCGTTCACCGCAGACAAGCGCGGTCAGGCGGCCAATCGTGGAAAGCTGCTCCGTTTCCGCCTGCTGTTCTCCGGAAACGTAAATCAGGTGAGACCAGCTTCCAACCGGTACTTCTTGGAGAAGCAGCGACGCGCCGGATGCGCCCGTAGCCGCTTTCGCCGTAAACAGGCGCGGAAGCAGACCGATGAGGTCGTCCATATCCCGAATCTGCTGGAACACGCAGCGGCCCGTGTTGCCCTCGTTCCAGCCGACTGTGAACTGGACGGACTGGGAGAGAAGGTTCCGGCAGACGGAGACGACAATCTCGGCTTCCGCATCTGTTCTGTCTGCCGTCGGGGCTTCTTCCGTGCGCTCCCAGAATACCGCGGCAGAGCGCGTGATGGGCAGCGACGGATCTTTTACAATAAGCTTGCCATATTTGTGACTGAGCTTCCAGTGGATCTGCCGCTGGCTGTCGCCGGGGACATAATCGCGGATCTGGAACATCTCGGACAGGTCATAGCCGGGCCGCTCGTTGGAATAATCCTCGGTATCGTCGATGTGCGCGGCCGCGGGGGACAGCACCAGCGTCTGCAAAAACGTATCCGGCTGCACGACGCAGGCGCTGTGCGCGTCAGGCTGCGTTTTCACGCTGATGAGGCCGAAGCAGTCATACAGACGGGCAGATTCCACGGCCAGGCGAATGCGTCCGCACCACGGGCTTTGCAGAGAAATCTTCATTGTCCGCCTGCCCTTCGGCCAGATGCCGCCGCTCACGTTTACGATCTGCGTCTCTCCGTTCAACTGGTTTTCCAGCCGTACACGGCAGGCAATCTGGCAGACCGGCAGCCATGTTGGATTCTGCACGGTCAGCTCTGCCGTGCCGCCCTCGCCCTTGCGGAGATTTACCGGCAGCCCGACCGCCAGTTTCAGCTTTTTGGCCGCGTACAGGTTGACCGGCAGGCACAAAAGCGGCAGCAGCACCATGCAGGCGGCAAGGCCGAGCGCGATGGGGCTGGTTGTCTGGACAGTGAGGGCAAGAAGCCCCATCGTCAGCAGCAGCCAGGCGAATTTTCTGACAATTCTCATTTTTTCAGCACCGGCATATCCGTTGTCTTGAGGATCTCGGCCAGAACGGATTCCGGCTTTTCCTCCATCATGCGGGCCTTGCTGTTGAGCATCAGTCTATGGGCACAGACGTCCGGGAAGATCGCGGCGACGTCCTCCGGCATCACAAAGTCACGGCCATTGAGATACGCATACGCCTTTGCCATCCGGCAGACCGCCAGCGCACCGCGCGGGCTGACGCCGAGCGCGGCCTGCGGATGGCTGCGGGTCTTCTCCACGAGCGTGGTCACATAGTCCAGAACGGCGTCGCGCATATCCACTTTTCGCACGTCCTGCACCAGTCCCAGCAGTTCTTCCTTGTTGACCACGGCATAGGCCCGGTCAAGGGGGTTATCTACATGGCGGTCGCGGAGAATATTGACGCTGCTCTTGTGGTCGGGGTAACCCATGCTGACACGAATCAGAAAACGGTCAAGCTGGGAGTTCGGCAGCATCGTCGTACCGGCAGAGCCCACCGGGTTCTGTGTAGCGAGGACGATAAACGGGTCTGGCAGGGCATACGTCTTGCCATCGACTGTGACCTTGTGCTCCTCCATGGCCTCCAGCAGCGCGGACTGTGTCTTGCTGGAGGTACGGTTAATTTCATCTGCCAGCAGCAGATTCGTCATGATCGCGCCGGGCTTATAGACAAATTCGTCCGCCTTTTTGTCATAGACAGAGAAGCCGATGATGTCCGACGGCACGGTGTCCGACGTAAACTGTACACGGCGCGTCTCCAAACCCAGAACCTTTGCAAAGGCCATGGCTGTCGTGGTCTTGCCGACGCCGGGCACGTCCTCCATGAGAACGTGGCCCTGCGCCAGAATTGCCATTAAAATCTTCTCGACAATCTCATTCTTGCCGACGATAACGGACTCGATCTCCTGTAAAATCTCATTGATCTTTGTATTCATAAATCTGCTCCTATCGTTATTTCTTTCTTTTATGATGTTCCTTACAGATCTCCGCCGGAGTCTCCTCCGCCGTCATCTCCACCGCCAGCGTCTCCGCCGCCGGTGTCTCCGCCGTCGCCGCCGCCACCGGTGTCACCGCCACCGCCAGTGTCTCCTCCTTCGCCCGGATTCGGGTCAGGATCCGTCGGCGGCGTGTAGTTCGGGTCTGTCATGCTGCAGACCGTGCAGACACCCTCGCTGAACGTATGATAGTCTGTAAACTCGCCCGGATCGCCGAATTTCTCCAACGTCAGGCCGCAGCCCGAGCAGCACCCCACCAGATGCGAGCAGGTGGACTGCGCCGCATCCGGCATCAGCGTACCGTCGCAGTCAAAGCCGTGTATCTGGCCGCAGACGCTGCACTGCCAATCGCCGCCATACGGGACATAGTGATGCTCGCCGTAGGTGTCCTCCAGCTTTTCGCCGCAGATCTGGCATTCCTGATAGTGGTGCTTATGATCCTCGTCGCTGATCCACACGTTCTGCGGCTTATGCCCGGCTGCGGGGGATTCTTCTTCCTTCTGCGCATCGCAGACCTCACACTTGGAGGTTTTCACGCCCGCTTCGGTGCAGGTGGCTGTGTCGGACAGCTCTGTCCACTCGTGCGGGGACTGTTCCGTAAAGTCACAGTTCCTGCACTTCGCGGTATGCGTATCTGCACCCTCGTCTGCGGTATATTCCAGCTCATGTGCACGCGGCACGCCGATCTTCTCGCCGCAATCTTTACAGACCTGCACGCACATTCCGCCGCCCTGATCCTGATATTCCTTGTTTTCATGCGGGCAGCCCTCGACCATACCGCAGCTGCGGCAGACGTACTTTGTCGTACCATCCTCCACCGTGACCGTCTCGTAGCTGTGATGAACGGACCAGCTGCCGTTCATGCAGGTAATGCAGTAGCCCACGTTATTGCCGTAGCCGCTTTCGCCCGTGCCGACATCCCAGCCGTAGGCCAGCGTGTAGCGGAGCGTCAGGGTATCACCGTCCTGCAGGTAATAGCCGGACATGGGCGAACCGGGGTAGAAGTCCGCACCGCCGATGGAGTACATCCAGCCGGAACCCATTGTGTAATCAAACTCACCGATGCCGGTGCTTGTACTGGATAGCGGGATGCCGTTGCGGTAGATGCAGCGCCAGAGGATTGCCTCATTGCTGCCCGCGCCGAAATGGCTGTCGATCCCGGCGAGGATTTCGTCCTCTGTACTGCCGAACTGGCTCCAGTTCCCGCTGAGTGCATTCGCGCGGCTGCCAAGGCCGGAACCGTCGTCCATGGTTTCCAGATAGAAGCCGGTATCCAGCGTGCCGCTGTAGGAGCAGCGGCTGGCCGGCCAGTGGAAGCTTGACGCTGCTGTGCCGAACGGGTCGCCCGCGTCATAATCCCACACAGCCTTGGCAACTGCGTAGGAAATCGGCTCCTTGGACAGCACATCGTAGCTGATTGGTCCGCGGACACCAAGCCCCAGCACGCTCATGTCAATATAGATGCTGGCCGTGCCGATCTTCTGACCTTCTTCGGTGCGTTTGCCGATGAGCTTCAGGCGCAGCTCACCGAAGTTGCCCTTTTCATCCTCGGCGTAGATATACAGCTCATGTTCATTCCGGTCGCCCACATCCAGATTCTCCGGAACAAGCAGATACTGCTGCACATAGCCGGAGCTGCTTTCAAACTGCACGGTTTTGCCGTCCAGCTGGACGGTCAGCTTTGTTTCCGTGCCAGTGGCAAGGATATGGCTGACGCGGTTTCCCTGGGCATCCTCCGTCCATGCTTCAACGGTCAGGTTGACCTCCTGCCCGTTGGTGACGGTGTCGCCGTCATGCAGGTTGGTCTGGATTTTGACCTTGTTTTCGCCGCGATGTTTGTACGGAATGCTAAAAATGAACGTATAGCTTTCGCCACCCGAACTGGCGGCCGTGACCGTGAATGTGTTGTCGCCGGTTCTGTCGCCGTCCAACAGCAGCGTCACGCTGCCGCTGGGGGATGGGAGCGTGATTGTCTGAAAGCTGCCGGTCTGGTAGCAGCGGACAGACTGGATGGTCACATCTGCCGCTTCTTCACCACGGATTGCGAATGTGTAGGTGAGCAGTCCTTCCGTCAGCTGATCGTCATAGACTGGCTCCGCGTTGACAGTTTTCTTATTCTCACACGTCAGCACGCAGGGCTTTGCCGCGCCGTTCTCCATGACCGTGTAGGACATCTCCATGCTCACGTCGCTCTGGTAGCGGATCGTAATTGTGAAGTTCACCGTGCGTTCCTTGACCGCTGCGGTCACGAGAACGGTATAGCTCGCGCCGTTTTCGGCAGATTCCATCTGTACAGAACCGCTGTCCGTGCTCATGGACGCTCCGTTGAAGCTGGCGCTTGTGATCTGCGCATCCTCCGCGCTTCTGCCGGTCAGACCGAGCTTATACAAAAGCTCACTGTTATTGATCTGGTTGTGCTTGATGGTCAGCGCCGCACGCTTGTCTGCATCGCATAGAACGGTCTGCGCCGTGACGGATTTTTCATACCACGCAAACTGGAGCTGAAGATCCAAGCCATCCTCATACGTTACGACGAACGTATAGCTGATGGTCTGTCCCAGCACCTCGGCGGTCACGGCGAGATAGTAGGTTTCCGTATCCTTGCCGTCTGCCGCGGCCATCTGAATTTCGCCGGACTCCGAGAGCGCGCCGCGCTCACCGTCCGTCGCCCAGTATTCCGCCGTGCGGATGACTGCGTCGTCCGCATTTTCGCCGAGGAAGGTCAGCGCGTATGCAAATTTCCCCTCTGTCAGCGTGTCGCTCTTGACCGTGCGGCTGACAGAGCCGTTGGCCGGACAGGTGGCCTGACCATTGGGCTGCCATGTGAGCTGTAAATCGAGATCAATGCCGCTTTCCAAGCGAAGTACAAACGTGAAGTTCACGTCTGTCTCCACGGTTTCGCCCTTCTGGTTCTTCTGCACCGCATGGGCCTGCACAGTCAGGATATAGTTCTGGTATTCTGCGCCGTCCGGCAGCGTCATGTCCAGCACGCCGCGCATATCCGCATCCTGCGGTACGCCATTGCCCGCAGCGACCTGCACACCGGTGATCTCCGCGTCGTCTGCGTCGAGTCCGGTGAGATCAACGTCATAGCGCAGTCTGCTGCCGTCCAGCTGTGCAAGCAGCACGCGCTTGCCAACAGATTCTCCGGGGGCGCAGACCATGGAGCTTGCCTGTGATCCGTACTTGTACCATGTCAGCACCGCGCCAAGGTCAAGCTCTGTTTCCGGCAGGTTTTCATCTGCTTCGCCGGTGTTTCCGGCTTCTTCGCCCTCGTCGCCCTTGTTGGAATCCGTGTTCGTGCCGATGGCGGCGTCGGCCAGGATTTCCTGCTGGGGCTTCGACTTCGGCTGCTGCTCCGGCTGGGTGTCCTGCCCCTGCTCCGTCTGGTTTTCCGTTTCCTCTGGGGCGGGTTGCTCCTGCTCGCCGGTCAGCTCGCTGTCGGCGCTGCCGCCCGAACCGTAAGCATCCTTGCTTTCCGCCTCACCGTTTCCGGCATGGCCGGGCGCTTGCCCTGCCTGCAGGACGGTGATCTCCTGCGGTGCGGCGTCCAGAATTGGATTCTCCGGCTCGGCTGACCGCATGCCCATGAGCGGCAGACAGATACTCAGCAGCAGCGCACAGATCAGTACGCCGCAGCCAGCCTGCTGCACCCACGGGAACCTTTCAAGAATTTTTTTCATGTGTGTTCGCCCTCCGGGAAAAGGGCTTCCCCCTTAAAAAGTCTGCATTTTGTGCAGCTTATTCGTACTTTTAAGAAGTACCCTTAAACGCACGAATAAGCCGCACGGTTCCACGCCGTTTTTTCGGCGTGGAACCGCCCAGCTTAGGGTGGTTATCCAATATTCAATTCAGAATGTTGGACTGTGTGTTTCATTTTGCGATATTTTCCATGAACCGCATGAGGATTGCGGCGGTTTCTGCGCGGGTGGCCTTACCCTGCGGGTCGAGCATGCTGTTGCCCTTGCCGTTGATCAGGCCCTCTGCGTTGGCCCACTGCATTGCTTCCACGGCCCAGGACGAAACCTTGTCCGCATCCTTGAAGCTATCCAGCTTGTTGGACTTGGAGGTGTCGTAGCCCTTGAGCTTTGCGTAGCGATACAGGATAGCCGCCAGCTGCTCACGCGTGACCTCGCCGACCATGTTCGTGCCGTCGGAAATGCCGTTGTCCATCGCCCACTTCTGGCCTGCCGCATACCACGGCGTGCCGCTCGTGTTGACACCCTCGACACGGGCAAGGATCGTGACGATCATGCCGCGCGTGGTGGTGGCATTCGGGCTGAAGCCGTTCTTGGAGGTGCCGTTCATGAGGCCCTTTTCAGAGACATAATTCACAGCATCTTCATACCAGCTGCCAGCCGGGACATCCGTGAACGAGGCACCCGTGGTAGGCTTGTCGTCCTTCGGCTTGCTCGGTGTGGTGGGCTTCGACGGAGTGGGAGGTGTAGGCGGCGTAGGCGGATTCGGAAGATCAGCGTATGCCTTTTCGCAAGCGAGAAGGACATCATAGTTGGTGACAAGTGCCTTCTGCGCATCGGTCAGCGCGTCATAAGCCTTGCGTGCCTTTTCAATCTTCGGGCCGCTGCTGCTTGTAACAGAATCAACACCGCCGATATCATCAATCAGCTTGATAACTTCCTGTGCCGCAGCCTTGTCGATCTCTTCCTGCTCTGCCTGCTGCTTCAGTTCCTCATAGCGTGCTTCAGCTGCTTCCAGATTTGCCAGTGCTTCAGGATACTTCTTCTGGAAGATCTCCTTCTGCGCGTCCGTCAGTGCATCATATGCTGCACGGGCGGCTTCAATGGCGGCCTTGCTCTCAAGCGTGACATTTTCAGGCAAGCCAATATCCTCGATTGCCTGATTTGCCTTCTTCGCGGCATAAGCATCTGCAAGTTCTTCTTCAATCTGAGCGCGCTTGGCAACTGCGGCTTTGAGCTTTTCGGTATTTGCTAACGGGTCGCAGAGCGTATTGTCAAACACATCCAGATACGTCTCATTGCTTCCCAGCAAGTCATCTCCGTAGGTCTGACGCAGTTCCGCAATCATAACCGTCAGCTCTGTCTTGTCGCCGCTGTCGCCAGTGATACTGGGCTGACCCCATGCAGAGTTATCAGCATTCAGGTCGGCGCCGTATCCCCAAACCGTGAACTGCCAGCGCATGACATCGCCATCGGACATCTGCCAGTTGGCTGCACCGACACCCGGGAAGGAGGGCAGATCGCTGTCATTGACATTGCTGATGGAGTACATCCAGCCGGACATCTGGTGATAATCGAACTCACCGAGATAGTTGCCGGTATTGTACTTATCGTAGTCAATCGCGCCTGCGGAATCTGTGATGTACTTCGGAACAAATGCGTTTTCCTGACCGGGCCAGTAAACCTGTGCCAGATAGAAGCTGTCCGTCAGCGTACCGGTGTGCATATAGGCGCATGTCTTGTCCGGTTCGCTTTCGTGATAGGTCTGGTACGGCTCCCAGCCGATATCACCGTATTTCTCCTTCAGGGTTTCGATGATCAGATCGCTGATGACGACACTTGCCGGCGTGTTCTTGTCCACCGTAACAATGGTGGGCTTAATGAAGTAGCCAAGCGTCAGCGTCTGTGCATCCATGGAAACAACAACGTCGATCTTGCCAACGCGATCCGGTGTGATGGCCTGCATGGCCGCCAGTGCCTTGTTGAGCGCGTCGATAATGTTGTTTTCGGGATACTCGCCCTCTGCGGGGCCAGCGTTGTTGATGTCCTCAATGCCCTGTTCGTAAGCAGCCACGAGCTTCTGCCACTTTTCAGCGGAGTAGTCCGATTCCGTGTACTTGTCGAACTGCTTTTTCAGGCTCTTGAGCGCCGCTTCTCTGTGGTAGGTCAGGTCATTGCCGTCGCCCCAGAACGCGTACAGCGTGACCTCGCCGTAAGGCATGCGCGCCGTGGTCGGATCCCACTTTTCGCCGGAGCCGTCCTTGGTGTAGTACCAGCCCATGAACGACTTTCCGGAGTAGGATGCGCTCGGCACCTTGCTCTCGTCGATCTCATCGTGTACCGTGCCGGTCAGCGCTGTGCTGCTGCTCAGTTTGCCGCCGTTGGCATCAAAGGTGATCGTACCCTGCTGCGTGGCGTACATATAGAGCGCACCGGCACCACGCGAACCATAGAGGAAGCTGAGACCGGAAAGGGGAGCCGTGCCGGAGCTAACACCAGCCGGGCGCATCTTCCTGTTATTGCCCGGTTCATTCGGCGCAGTATAGGCGCTGATCTGCTGCAGCTGCCACTGCCCGTTTACAAGCTTGAACGTGTCGGTATCTGCATAGTTCTGAAACGCACGACCACCGAAGAATGCATACACCTCACCAAATTGGTCAAACGCCATGCCAGTGTAGCTCACATCGAGCCTTGGCATATCGGTCAGTGACGGCAGATCCTCTGCTGTTTTGCTCTCTGTGCTGAAGCGCTGGTAGGTATAGGCGCCGGTCTTCAGCAGCAGATAGCCGGGGGACTGGCTGACGATCTGCGCGGACGCTGTTGTGACGGACTCCCATGCGGAGCCGTCATAATGATACAGGCCGTTTTCAGAGCCGGCCCATGCGTCAGCTGCAGAAAACTGTGCAAAGGAATTGAAGCTGTAGCCATGCGTGCTCCATGCTGTGCCGTTCCAATGGTACAGATTCTGCCAGATATCCGTGCCGGACAGGATCAGAACCGCCGTACCGGAGCTCCGCGGATCCGCAAAGTTCCATTTTTCTTCGTTGTCCTTTACATACATCGAGAAGCAAGAGTCCGGGATCATGGTCCATGTCTCCTGCTCGCTGTCCCAGCGATAGAGGAACTCGTTGCCCATGGGCGTACCGGTTCCGTTGTCCGTATCGTAGCCGGGCGTAGAAACCCTGTCGATTTTGAATGGAAGCGTATCAACCGCAGCAATCAAGCCATCGTCGCCATCCGGTCCGACCGCGATCACGCCTTTGTACGCCATCTTCGGGATCATAGTCGGCAGACCGCTATCCATGCTCTTGAGATCCAACGTGCCAGTCTCGTCCCATGTGTAAAGGCCGTTCTTGCCGTAGAAATACGCTTCCAGCTCCTTCGTCACTGCATTCACGCGTGTATAAACGCCTGCAATGTTTGGGCCGGAATCTTCGGCATTACCCTGATCGTCCTGATTGTATTTCGGTGTGGTCAGATAGACATAATTGTCGTTTGCTGCCACATTGTTGTTTACCGCGATCTCATAGGTCTTTTCCACCGGATCCAGTGTGCCGGCCGTCGTGCGCAGCGTCGCCCGCACCTTCAACGCACTGGTATTGGGGACCGAATCGATCATAATATATGCCGTATTATTATTGCCAGCGCGCAAGGTATTTTTTGTTCCTACGGTCTCGCTTGTCACAAGCGTTCCGGATGCGGTATAGACATCCACCTGCAGTTTCGGCATTGGTATCGCCGCGGACACAGTAAACGGCACATAGAGCGTCGCTCTTGTGCCAACATACGGTGCCATAACATCCCGCTTTCCGCCCCAACTGGGATTGATGCTACCTACGCCGAAAACAGAGCTCTCTAAATAAGCACCATCCAGCAAGTCAAGGGTTGCCAGACGGTAATGAGCCGTAAACTCCGTGTTTTCTGTTACATTGACCGTATATGGATTTTCCGATGAAATGAGGGTGTCATTCAGAGACCAATGATCAAACTCATATCCATCCGCAGGTGTTGCAGAAAGTCTCCACTGGTCTGCACCGTTTTGGGAATTGACATATTCGGCAGTCTGTGTACCGGCCGATGAAATTTCCGCACGAACCGTTACATGATATGGCTCCCGGAAGTACGCAACAAATGAAGCCGCTTCCGTTGTCTCAACCATATATGGATTTTCCCGCAGGTGGTTTGCAGCCGTGTCTTCTGCATTGTCCCGCAGCCAATAGTCAAAAGCATATCCAGCGGCTGATTTTGCGAGAACGCCATAGGTGCTTCCCTTTTTATACATAACACCAGCGGTACCCTTTGATTCATCGCTGGATACCGCGGAAACGTTGTCGACCTTGGCTGGGGCTTTGGGTGAAATGGTTACGGTCGTTCCGCCGCCCCAACTGGTGTCTTTTCGTCTGAGAATGGACAACCGAGTACCGGATACAAAGGTTAATGTATTGCCCTGCATTGTTATGACAGGGCGATCCATTGTCGTCATTGCATGGATACTATAAGTATGATCCGAAGAACTGAATCTGGTAAAACCTTCGGCCAGACCACTTACAGTCCAGCAGTTGTAATTCTCCGTCTGTTCCCCTGCCGGGAAATCCGTTAACGTTACACTGCTCGTCGAAAATCCTGCACTCGGAATCAGGAACTCATTTCTCTGACCAGCGGTTAGCTCCACTTCAGCGTTTCCGAGCTTAATCGCTCCGGTTATGTCTCCCTGATAATCGCTGAGATCAACCACCACAAGGATCTGCTTCTTTGTCGGTTCCGCGGCAGAAGCCAGGAGTGACAGCGATGATATAAACAGGCATAAAATCAAAAGAAGACCAATTACTCTACGTCCTTTGATTTTCTTCACCTTCCTCCGTCTCTTTGCGTATCCCATGCTTCCCGCAGTACAGCGCTGCAGGAAGCATGGGCAGCGAAATGGCCGGACACCGAACGCCTGTCTGTCAACGAAGGCGTGCAAACGACGGCCGATGTCCGGCCACACTATGCTGTTGCAATGTTAATTAAGGATTTGGTTTCTAATGCTTTATGCCGGATCGTGAACCACGTACAGATGGTTATAATCGTTGCCGAACACAGCGTAACCGTTGTCGATCGCCATGCCGCCCAACGCATAGGTATCGCCCTCAGTTGCCCAGACCTGCGTGCCGGTCGTGCCGTCAAACTTATAGCAGACTCCAGCGCCCGAGCCGGAATTGGTGTTGAAATAGAGGTAGTCCGTGCCGGTGCCGTCGCCCTTCACAACGATAGAGCTCTGAATCGGCATCTGGTTGTTCACACTTGCATTGTAGGGGATGACCTGAGTGAATTCCTGCGTTAACGTATTCACGCAGAAGAGCGCGCCGTTGTTGAAGCCCGGATAAACGCCGACATAGAGACGGTTGCCGACCTTCGTCGGGGTGGAGGTGGACTTGACACCAATATCCAGGGACCATTCTACCGCCAGCTGATTAGAGCCAGGATCAAAGAGGCAGCACCACACGAAGCCGCCCTGCGACGTAAAGTACAGATATCCATCGTCTAGCATGATCGAGGAGCGGACATTACCGGCCTCGCTTTCTTCCAGCTTGAGGTCGTAATAACCACCGGTCGTGTCAAATGCGTTAATCGACCGCCAGTAAAGCTTGCCGTTGTCGCCGCCGAAGTAGACATTCGTGCCATCAGAGACAGCACCGGCCCAGTAGAAGCCATACGCATCCGGGGTGAACACCTTGGTGGTGCCATCGCTGATTTTGGTTTGGTAATAGTGACCAGCACTATTGCCGCTCCAGGAGCCGTAGTAGATGTAGGTGCCGTCCGTGGTGATCGGCGTGTTGATCTGCTGCGTGACCTTCAGCGTCGCACCGTCCACTGTCGGCTGGAACGTGCCGTCGAGCGTCGGGGTCGTATACAGATTGGTAATACGGGCGATGGAGCCGCCATTGCGCAGAACGCTGGGATCCTGAATCTTCAGGCCGCTGACGCTGCTGTTCACGCTGACGATTTCCACCTCGAACTTGACCGTGCTGTTGCTGCTCAGCGTCAGGCCATCCGTGGTAGCGAGGTTGACGTTGTAGTAGTGATAGTAGCCGGTATTGTTGGTCGTATCCTCCGTCGGAGCGTCACTCGTTGTGAAGACGACTTCATCGACCGCCGTCGTTGTGGAGGTGCTGTTATTGATTACATTGAGCTGCGTGCCATTGATATAGGCGCGAACCTTCACGTTGGCACGGGCAGCCGAGCTGGTGCCAAGATAGACACCGAGGGACAGACGCAGCGTGTCGTCCGAATTGAAGTCAACGCCAGTCTGCTGCAGGGTCACAGTCGTGTTGGTCGTGGACGTGGGGACAACAGCGTTGCTGCCGGATTTGGAGCCGCCGGAAACAGTCCATGCGTCGTCGTTCAGAGCGGCCAGCCGCTCGGCAGCGGACGTGGATGCAACATAAATCGCATCGCCGGAGCCATCAGCAGCCGTACCCTTCGTCAGCAGCGGAGTTGCAAGCTGGAAGGTCTTGGAATCGTTGATTTTGAGGTTGTATGCGCTGGTTTCCGTACCCGCAATCACATTGTTGCAGTTGATACGGGCAAGCGTAGCGCCTGCTGCATGACCGTCGTACATGACAAACGCATAGGTCGTCGAGCCGATGGTACTCATGACCGGAACATTGTCAACGCCGTCCCAGCCGGAGCCGGAGTTCAAAAGGTTGATTTCCTTCACTGTGGGGGATGTGCTGGTGGGGGCTTCAGTAACCACACTATTGTGGTTATCGTTGCCACCGTAGACTGTCCAGTCAGCGAATACTGTTACGGAGAACAGCATTGCCAGTGCCAGCACAAGCGCTAAAATTCTGCCAGTTCGTTTCATAATCAGAAACCCCTTTCCTATTGCAGATATTTTCGTTCCTCACGTACTCCTTAATGCAGCCGAGGAACAGCTCTGCATCGGGTCTATGTCACAGCCGGATGCTGTAAACACCAATATTGTCGGATATGCGAAAGGGGGTTCCCCGGCTCTGTGTTCCCGCGCAGAGCCGGGGCCTTGCGTCTGTGACGCACAATGAAGCGAATCTCAGGGGGATGAGACACACATCTATCTGCAAATCTGTCCGTTTCAGATTGGCATACATTATTATTGGGGCAGCGCTGTTTCCGGCGCGGCCGCAGGCGATTCCGCCTGCTTCTGCGCTGCCTGCTGCGTTTCCTTTTTCGCAGTTTTCTTTGCCGCCTGCTGCTGACGGAACTGCGTCAGCTGGAGTTGGTATTCCTGCTTGAACTCCGGCGTTTTCCGGGGATTCCAGCCATCGGGGAACTTGATGCCGCGCATCTGCAGCGCATTCAGCGTCCGCCCGGTGATTTTTTCATCCAGCCAGAGGTCAGCCCGGAACCGGCGGCCTTTTCCTTGAATGGGGGTCTTCCGTTTTTTCATCCTGTGATTTCCTTTCTCCAAATAGATTTCATATTCTTTGAAAGAAAATCTATGTTTGCACTTCGGCGGCCTTTGCCGCGCGCTTTTTCTCGGACTTCTGTTCGCGCCGAGCGGCTTCGACCGCTTTTTTACGGTCTTTTTTCGCCTGCGCGTGCAGCGCGGACTGGCGTTCGTACTCCGCCTGGAACAGCGCTGTCCGTTCCAGCGGGAAATTGCTCACGGCCGGGCCAGTGCTGACCGGAAAGCCGCTGTATGCCAGCGCGTTGACCCACGAGCCGAAGCGAAGGGCCAGCAGATCGCCGCCGAGGACTTCCGACTGCGCCGGGACGTGCCCCAGCTCTGCCTGACATCGCCGCAGGTAGTTGGCAAGCTCTGCCGCCGAATCCTTCTGGTGCTCCAGTATGAATTCAATGTTCCGGCGGGATATCTCCAACCGCGCAGCCTCGTTCATTTTCCGTTCGTGCAGCGCCCGGTTATCCTGATAATAAAACGGCTTGTCCTTCATAGCCGCACCCCCGCTGCCGCGCAGAGGTCACGCACGATCTTCCGGTTCGCAAACGACGGGGGGTTTTTCAGGAATTCGGCGGCTTTGCCGTCGTAGACACTGCGCAGCGCCTTTTGCCACGAGCCAAAGCGGTATTCAAGGAAATCTCCGCCGATGACCTCTACCCGCGCGGGCGGATGGCCGATGTCCTCCATGCAGTCCCGCAGGTACAATGACAGCGCCGCAAGGCTGTCGTGCTGGTGGTCGAGAATAAACTGGGTGTTCTTTTTGATGATGATGCGTCTGACGCGGCCCAGAACCTGCTGGGTACGCGCGTCCGGCTGGCGTTGCTGTTCGTCGTGCATGATGCTCCTCCTATCGTACTTTTTCGCATACCATCCCCGTAGTAGGATAATCTGGATTTGGCACATACAAAAAAGCGCCATTTGTTCCGTAATGGAGAAACAAATTGACGCCCGTGCCAAGTACGATAAGCAGATCATCGTGCCGCTTACCATACGTTTTTGTTTACCTCCTGCACATCGCGGGATCATAAAACAGACAGCATCCCATGCAGTGAGAATAGCGATTCTTCCGACTCGGACTATGGATGCAGATCGCATCCGCGCTCTGATTCCTACCTTCTCATGGGAAACCCCACAATGGCGGCCTTTCGGCCACATGACCTGCGAACAAGCGCTGTCTTACGCTTTCCCTCAGATCACTTTGGAATCTTGCTCATCCTTACGGCTCCGGGCGAGCAGCCGCGCACACTCCCAATGCGCACAGCCTTCCTCTTTCATCACAAGCTCAGTCCAAACATGGCCGCGACCTGTGATTACACATCCTCAGCAAACAAAAACCAACGATATGAAATTGTAAAATTGAACAGTATTACACTTTGCTCACCGTGCCCTACTAAAATAGAAAACACGGCATTCGCATTTCCCAAAGTGTAGCACTTTGAAACCAGACAAGTTCCATGACTTTCGCATTATTTCACTCATATTATACAGCATGGCAGAAAATTGTCAATCTGATTCCCGCTCATTTTCAAGTAAGACGATAAAAAATTATTGGATTGACAAATGATCGTTCGTCAATTTGGGGGAATTTACTGGTTTCGTAGTTTGCAAAAAAGTCGATTCGCCGTCAGCATTCTGGTAACAGCATTTTATTGGGGAGGAGGATTCTCTTGTCAAACACAGGCGAGAACATCTATGAGCGTCGGGATGGACGCTGGGAGGGCCGTTATATCTGCGGCAGGAAGCCGGATGGGCGCGCGCAATATGTATCCGTTTACGGGCGGAGCTGCTCAGACGTTCGGAATAAGATCCGCGAACGGCTTCGGGCATGTGCGCCGGAGCCTGCGCCGCGCAGCACCGGGGCATCCGTTTTGACAGTAAATCAGCTTTTTGAATCGTTTCTAAGTCATGCGGATGTGAAGCCGTCCACGTATGCCCGCTATAAAACCGTCATTGACCTTCACATTCTTCCAAAGCTCGGCAAGCGACGTGTCGCAGGTTTGACGGCGAAAGAACTTTCTGGGTATCTAGCTGAGAAACGGAAGTGTGGAAATCTGCGCACCGGCGGCCCGCTCTCTGAAAAGAGTGTACGAGATCTGGCTGTACTGCTTAAAAGTGCGCTCCGCTTTGCGCAGAAAGAGTTCCACATTTACACGGATGCGCTGAATATGCCGCTGCCGTCATGCAAACAAAAGCGTGTGCGCGTCTTTTCAGATCAGGAGGTGCAGTTGATGGCAAGGGAGATTCAAGATGTGTCCAATCAAAAGAACGCCGGCATTCTGCTGGCCTTGTGCGCCGGGATGCGGATCGGCGAGATCTGTGCGCTGAAGGTATCTGATATCGACTTTTTAGCCGGTACGATAGACATTTCACGCGCCGTGCAGCGAGTTCAGGCGAGCAAGAAAACGGAACTGCTGGTGCAAACGCCGAAAAGCGACGCTTCGGAGCGCGTGATCCCGCTCCCATCGGACCTGCTTTCTCACCTCAAAACGGCAGTCCGGGGATTGCCTGAAAATGCGTATGTTCTGACTGGCCGAGCGGATAAGCCGATGGAACCGCGTACGCTTCGCTACTATTTCAGCGGTTTCCTGAAGCGGTGCAATATCCGGTACCGAAATTTTCATGTGCTGCGGCACACGTTCGCAACACGCTGCATCGAGACAGGCATGGATGTCAAGAGCCTGAGTGAGCTGTTGGGCCATGCGGACGTTCGCACCACTCTAAAGTTGTATGTGCATCCATCTTTGGAATCCAAGCGGCGTGCAATTCAAAAAATCGCACTTCTGGATATTTGTTCGTAAAGTTTATTCGCCGTCAAGCATTCTGGTCAGTGCGCCGAAGGCCACTGAAATTACGGAGAAAGTCAACCGATAATCCCTGAGTGCTACACTTTGGGAAAAGTTTTCGGAGCATTTATCCACCATTCACATATTACCGCCAGGTGTTATGGCTGGGTGGATTCTATTTGCGTATCTGTTATATGAAAAGAAGGATGCCAAAAAAGAGGCATCCTTCCTGTTTAGACATGATTAAATACGGAATTTCCGAATGCAAAGGAACAACTGCAGGCAAAGCTCCTGATACAGATCTTCATCGAGCGCTCCATCAAGAACAGATTCCTTCACTATAATAGGCTGATACATCGCAAGGATGCGTTCAGCAGCTTCGTTGTCTCCGGCTTTGGCACAGATCAGCAGTTCCATGAAATTCATTATCGTTCCTCCAGTTCTTTTTTGATTCGCTGGATCGTGCGGTAATAAATCGCGGCTACTCCTTTATAGCCTATATGAAATTCGTCGGCCAACTCTGCAAATGAGCGTTCTTCTAACGCTCTGGAAAGAAATATCGTTCTGTCGCGCTCCTGAAGCTTTTCCAGAAGTCGCATCAGTGCGGCATATTCGGTCTGCAAATCAAGCGCTCTGCATACTGCGTCTTCCATGTCATAAGCGGACGCAAACACGTTGTCGCTTGATTCTATAGGCTGTTCATGCTGCTGGTGGCTATCGCGGCGGGAAAGAAAGGCGCTCTTTCTTCGCCGCAGCGCCACCAGCAAATATGCGGTAAACTGGTTCTGAATCACATGTTCTTCGCTTGTTCCGCTGTTTCTATATTGCATGGCATCCTCCGTATTGATCTGTTCTGTTGTTCGGACAAAACAGACGGATACGGGGGATTTCTGCACCGTGGAAAGATTCGATGCGGCGGGGCCTGAGAATCATAGATGCTGTAACAGCGGATATATACGAGTAGGCTGGTATTTGCGGGATCATTGCTCACGGTCTGTGTTTACGCCTCCGGACTTAGCTGGGTATGATTGCTTTTCCACCGTTGACCGCACCGCTGTGAAAAGCAAATGCCCGCTCAAATGAACGGGCAATGAGGGATCGGTATTTTATTCTCTGTCAGTCTGCGCAATGTCTCTGCATACACGCAGCATAAGGTTGCGGCTTTTCTCCGAGCAGCCGTAGGCAATTTCTGAAAACTGCCTGGCAAGACTGAGCTTTTGCGGATTGTCCGCATTGCTCGGCACAGCATTCTCCATGCAGCCGCTGATCAGATCCTCCAACGGGACATTCAGCAGCACGCTGATCTGAGCTAAACGTTCTAAATTCGCACGGCATTCCCCGCGCTCGATCTTTCCGTAATACGTATCAGACATATTCAGTTTTTCTGCGACTTCCCGTTGCGTCAATTTCATTCGTTTTCTCACTTCCTGAATATGCCGGCCAATTACTTTGTACGATACGGACATACGCCACCTCAGCTTCTAAAAAATGCTACTTATATTTTAACTGGCACGTTTAAAATGATACAGAAATGTATAGAGGTAGATATACCTTTATAAATTCATATTATCTTGATTTTTTATACTGTCGGAGGCAATCATACTTTATAATAGTCTTAAAATGTCCGTTTACCCACTGCGCTGGTGTACTTATAAAAAACTCCACAGAAGATCTGCAAATCTTCTGTGGAGATTCTGTAGCTGACATTATTTGCGGAACGCTTTCAGCGTGCCCGCAATCGTATTGAGGTTTTCTTCTGTTAAGAATGTATTCGGTGCCGCATTGGCGCACACCTTGCTTTCTGCTGGCGCTCCAGCCGTCTGGCTTGACCGTGGAGTGTTTTCCAGTATGGAACGGACGATTGCTTCAAGCTCGGCCCGTGAGGGGCCACCGCTGCCGTTTTCAATTCCAACGTAATGCAGAATGGCATTGGTCAGAAACTGTGCCTTCAAGCGCCCCTGGGCGTTCAATTCCTCGACGGCTCTCTTTTGCCTTGGGTCGGACATACAGAAGCGGATCGTGAATTTTCCGGGATCTTTTTTAATATCCATTGTGTCTACCGATCCGTTCCGCCTGATAGAGCAGCTGATAGCCCTTCACATTTGCGGCGATGTCCTCAATAAAAACAGGCTCGCGCACCTTGTCCGACGCTTCAATCTGCTGCCGAAGCAGGACGGCCCCACCACCTGTGAAGATCACCTTCCCGCTTTTCAGTTCCAGCATTCTCTCACGCAGTGAGCTGAGCAGGTCGCTGACAAATTCCTGCGCCTGATGTCGCACGATCTGTGATACCGCATCGGGCTGTCCGCTGTCTCTGCCGAGCAGGATCGCGTCGATCTCCGCCTCGTCCAGCAGCAAATCCTGTTCGGCAGCGACACGCGATTTGATCCGGTTGTAGAGCAGGATCACGCCGTTCTCCAATGAATCGCAGACGCTCAGGTCGCCCTCGCCGTTCCGGAGCAGCAAATAATCCGCTGTGAAGCCGCCAATATCAATGATAAGCGCCCTGGGGCTGCTTTGCAGCGTCTGGAATACGGTAATGGCTGCGGCATACGACTGCGGATAGCAGCTGACCTCGTCGATCAGAATCTCGTACTGCTTGTCATGCAGCGTGAAGCTGACCGTCCCTCGATTCAGAAAGTATTCCGCAAACCGTTTCTGCTGCGCGCCGTAATGCGCCGGCGGCAGGCCGACCGCAAGCTGCACCCGCACTGGGCCCGCTCCGTAGAAAGACGCGGCTTCCATCTCATATGCGATTGCAAAGAGCGTCAATACGAAGAAGCGTTCGTCCTCCGTTTTGTCCCGGCGGTATGGAATCCGCTGGTTGGTGAGCGTATAATACTGTCCCCGATAGGTCAGCGTTTCACCTCCAAATGGCCGTACCTCGCTGCATACCAGCCCGGATGTGAACAGCGCATGGTGGATCGTTTTTACCTGTTTGTTCCCATGATCGATAGAAATTAGCATTGTATTTTACCTCCTATACTTCTCTTATACGTATGGAGTACGGCAGGTTCAACAAAAAGTGCGCAAAAAACCGGCAGCACACATTGAAGTGTACTGCCGATTCGGTTCCTGCTTACATTGCGCACAGACGCTCATAATTCTGCCAGACAAACTGGACAACGTAATCTCTGTGAATTTCCACATCCGGCATGGTTTCGTTCACGATAACCTCTAAAGTTTCTTTTGTCAGCTTTTGAACGGGATACTGGATATTCTTCTCTCGCAGCAGTTCCTGAAACTGCCCGATGAGTGGATTTGCAATTCTGCTCAGGTCGCTTGCGTAGCCTCTGGAGATCAGCGCCATGTTGTTGTCAAAATTCGGTGCCATCGAGAGAATTTCGCCCGTTTCGCGGGAGCGGAGCAGACCGTAGTTCTGCGTATGGCGGTCAACGTTGAATACCA
>ERZ773225.1264-NODE-1264-length-31723-cov-5.369016_pt1 | contig 31723 bp, 28 predicted proteins | sample MGYA00580993_ERZ773225 | MGnify/ENA primary metagenome ERZ773225 (study PRJEB29015, sample SAMEA2737748) | human gut metagenome | biome: human gut; feature: human-associated habitat; material: faeces | place: China | collected 2012 ...
TATTCGTTCGCTGTACTGTTTAGTTTTCAAAGAATCATCGCTCTTCAAGCGACTTGATTATCATATCACGCGTTTTCGTTTTTGTCAAACTCTTTTTTGAAATTTCTTTCAGCGAAGAGCTGTCTGAAAACTTATGAAGATAACCGCTTATTCCTAGAGATCATCGCACGTTTCAGCTCGCTCATCTCTCGGCTCAAGCGTATACAATTATAACAGCGACCCCTATATCTGTCAACAGGTTTTTTGATGATTTTTTACTCTTTTTTGAAGGAAATCTTTCCTGACGCAAATGAAGTGCATTGCTGACGAAATTTAGTGGCTGGGAGAGAAAAAGAGGACTAGATATTGTGGAGAGAGGGAGAGTTTTGAAAAGGCATGGGCTTTTCTTTTACTCGCCTTCCCAGACGGGGAAGGCGTCCGGCCTCAAATACTTATGCCGGACGGATAGGGTTGATTATTCATTGGGCTTTATATATGGTTCTGCGAGCGAAGCGAGGTTGTACGGTGTACTTATAAAAGAGCTTATTGATAAGAAGGCGTACCTTGGCATTTTTGCGGCGCTGCGGAAGCAGCAAGCGAAAACCTTTACAACCGCAGCAATGCTGCAAGAACTGCATCTCATCCCCTGGCTCCGCCAGGACCTTCTCCTTCGGAGCAAGGTTAACACCCTTAAACCAGCCTTCGGCTGAAGAAAAGGAAAACCATGCAACCTCGTTCCCCCACTCAAAAAGGAGGCCTTCGATGGGTCTCCTTTTTGAATTGCTTTTCTCTTTTTTGAATTCCTTTTCCCTATTTCTTTTTCTATTTTCCTATTTCTTTCCCTATCCTATATATGTCTTTAAAACAGACTGATCTCTCTATCGATCCATGACTCTTGTCTGGCTTCTACCACCTGATCCTCTTTTTCTACGTGGCCTATGAGGAGTGGGGAGTGCGGGTCGTGTTTGTTTCTGTTTTCGATGACGGCTTCGGGGCTTTCGTTGGCGTAGCAGTATTTGCAGAGGTGCGGGCAGGTGGTGTAGGCGCCTATGTCATTTCCGAGGAGACAGGCGCAGCCTTGTCTTGCCTGGTGGGTTTTGATGTTTGGGATTTTCAGTTTGAGGTTGAAGGCTTTTTCCAACTTTTCTTTTGTCATGCAGCCGCTTGTGTCTATGCCTATTTTTGCAAGGCCCGGGTCTTCCAGGCAGGAGGAGACGTGGATGCCGTGCTGCTCTCCTATCTTTGCCATTCTTTCTGCCATGCTGTACTGGATTTCGTTGCTGACTCTTTCTGCTTCGGGGAAGTTCCTGATGGTTTTCTTGTAGAGGTCGATGAAGGAAATGACGCAGGATTCTGTGCTGCCTTCGAGTTTTTCTGCCATGTCTCTGAATGCACAGATGTGGCGTTCGGGTGTGAAGGTTTCGGTGAGGAGGATAGGATCGTACCGCCAGACGGTTCTTTCTTTTCCTACTTTCCCTGACAGTTTCCTGAAGGAGGAGATGACTTCTCCTGCAGGCGGGACGTTGGGTTCTATGTCTCTGTCGTAGGGCGTGATGGTGACGTGCCAGTACTGGCGGTAGCCTGCAAGTTCTCCCAGTTTTCCCAGCATGGGCGCGGGGTTCTTGGTGCAGAAGGCGATGACGTCTACGACTTCGGGGTCGATTCTGTAGCTTGTGATTCTCTGGTAGTTGAAAGGGTTCCTCACCATGACGGAGCCTTCGCGGACGCGGCGAAGGAACCAGTCTGCATAGAAGGCTGGTATGTCGGTTCTCTGGCCAGTGTTCAGTATCATGGTGCTCCTTTCTTCCTTACATGAACTGGTGCATGAACGGGATGTATGCGTACTCTAAGAGGAAATAGAAGAGTCCTCCGGCGGCAAGGCCTGTGATGGCACCGTTGATGCGGATACCTTCGAGGTCTGTGTGGACTTTGGATTCGATGAATTCGTTCAGTTCTTCGCTGGAGAGGAATTTCAGGACGCTGACGGCTGCGCCCGCCAGAAGTGTTCTTTCATGGTCGGCGAGTTCGGCAATGAGGTCTCTAGCTCCGCTGTCGATTCTTCCGCGCAGGATGCTGTCTGCTGCCAGGCGGTCGATAGCGCTTCCTGCAAAGCCGTGCAGGGTGTTCTCCAGTTTCGTCTTTCCGTTTTCGTCTTCGTTCCATTCGGAGAGGAGGCTGTCGATCATGGTCCTCACCTTTTCCCCTGCCGGATATTTTTCAAAGAGGCTCTTTCCGAAATCTTCGAGGGCGTCTTTCGTTTCTTTGTCATCGACGAAAGCATGGATAGCTTCGTCCCAGCGGGCCAGGAGTGTCTGGTGGAAAGGATCTTCCGGCTTTTTCCAGCGCTCGATGGCAGCTCCCAGGGCCGCAAGTCCGGTCTCTGCCATTTCTTCATAGTCGATGGTGCCGGTCAGTTCAGCAGCGGAAAAGAGGAGCCGCTTGAAGAAACCAGCCTGCTGCTTCTGCTCTTCCCCTGCTTTTTTAATAGCTCCGGCGAGGGCTTCCTTCGCTCCTGCTGTCTTCGCTTTTTCTCCGACCAGCGCCAGAAGTTTCTGCAGCCATTCTTCACGGCTCATCCTGGCAAGGATTTCTTCTCTGGCCTTTCCTGCGATCAGGGAAATGACTTTTCCTGTTTCCCCATCGGCAAGGCTGGCCGCTTTTTCTTTGTTTTCGCTGACAAGTCCCGTGAGGAAACGGACGCCTTCTCTGGCAAGAAAGGATTCTGCCGCCTCGCGGACTTTTTCATTGTGGAAGAATTCTCTGTCGGCGAGTTCCATGACAGATCCTCCGAGGGCGCCTTTCAAAAGGCCTGTCTTGTCGATCAGGGAATCGCTGACGGCGGACAGTTTCCTGATGACGGCATCTTGGTTCGACGGAATCAGCGGCTTGTACGGCAGATGGAAGCGCCTCCGGAAGAGGGCTTCGACGGCGATCCAGTCGGCGCAGCAGCCGATAAAGCAGGACTGGGCCAGGAAGTAGAAGATGGAAACGGCTTCGCTTCCGCTCCACGGGCTAGCATGCTGAAGGATCACTGCCGCGCCAAAGAGGATGGCGGAGGCGAGGAAGAGGCGGTTGGCTGTCTGGTATCTTTTCATAGCGCACCTCCTACGAGCGGAATCAGGAAGAAGAGCAATCCCAGAATGGCACCGAAGAGGGAGCCATTCAGACGGATGGCAGCGGTGTCCTCGGAGACAGCTTCCTTCGCAAGGTCTGCCATCGTCCTTCCATCCATAGTGGAGAGCTTGTCCGTGACGGCATTCCCGATCGATTCATGAATCTTCGGGAGGAGCGGCAGGATAAGGCGGACGATGAAGGCATCGAAGGCGCGGCGTTTCTTCTCATCGGCAAAACCTGTCTTGATGAGGGAAAGCGCACCTTCCGAAAGGCGCATGGCCGCCATTTCCTTATTTTCCTCCCAGAGGCGGAAAGCGGTCTCCTTCCCTTTTCCGGCAAGGAGCACGACAACTTTTTCAGTAATGAAATTGTTCACTCTGCGCTTCACGTCTTTATCGTCTTCGAGAGCGCGGATGATTTCCATGCACTTTTCGTCGATCCATGCGCGGGCAGGGCTTCCCTCTTCTGTCAGGGAATCGGCCAGTTTCAAGAGCTCTCTTCGGATGAGTGTCGTCACTTCTTCTGTCTTGTCTTCCATACGGGAGCGGAGAAGGCCGCGGAGAAATCCATTCTGCTCGTAGTCTTTCCATGCAGAAAGGTAGATGCTGCGGATTTCGTCCTGCGTGCATTCGTCTTCAAGAAATCCCTTCGCTTCACGCGCGAGGGCTTCGATGAGCGGCTTGCTTCTTTCTCCTGTACGGAATTCTTCGAGGACGAGAGCGATCTGCCCTGCCCAGTCCGTATCCGCAGCAGCGCCGACGGCTTTTCCGGAGAGGAAACGCCAGAGTTTCTCCTTATCCAGAGAATCCAGTGAAAGGAGGGCTGCTGCGTCAAGGACATTCTTCACGCCGGCTTCATGGGAGAGGATCCAGCGGTAGAGGACATCGGTGGGAACATTTTTCACGACAAGCGCCTTGATCTGCTGTCGCGTCAAAAGTTCCTGCGTGATCATATCCCGCGCGAGGTGGATGATCTTGTCCCGGTCCTTTGCGATAATGTCCGTCCTCTTCCCTATGCCAAGCGGCTTCCCAAAGAGAGAATCAACGCCGAACCAGTCAGCAAATCCCCCGACCGTCGCGGCAAAGCCCAAGTGAAAGCACCCTTTCGCCAGAAGGGAAATATCTTTATAAGGAGCGGCCGCCGCTGTCAAAACAGCACTGGCCGCCAGGACAACATTCGCCCAAGTTTTCTTCTTCAAGGGAGGCCTCCTTTCGGGGGGAAAATTAGTAAAACCGAACAAATAGGAAAGATTAAAACCTTACAACCAAGGCTAACGCCTTGTAGAACTTCATCTCATTCCCGGTCTCCGACCGGACCTTCTCCTTCGGAGCAAGGTTAACCTTCTTAAACCAAGGCTGGCGCCTTGAGGAAAACCTCGAAACCTCGCTACGCTCGAGGAAATGCAACTCATCCGAGAAATTTTAAAATGCAAAAATTTCCCACCTTCTCCTCCCGGAGCAAGGTTAAGACCGGCCTACGGCCCTTTTTACCGTCTGGGAAGGCAGGTTTTGTGGCATTTCCCGTGGGTGGCCTTTTAGCTTCTCTCCCCCTTCCACGCAAAAGGAGATGGGAATTCGGGGTTCCATCTCCTTTCTTTTTAGTGTCCGCGTTTTAGTTTTTTGAGGTCTGCTGCGGGTTGTTCGCAGATTTTTCTGGCTTCGGTGAGCCATCTTTCCCGGAGGGTTGTGGGGGCGAGGACGTTTACGCTGGAGCCCTGGCTTAGGAGCCACATGAGGATTCCTTCGCCTTTTAGTTCTGCGGTGATGAGCCAGCTGCCGTCGTCCTGGAGGACTTTTCTGGCTGTCGGGATGCGGTCCATGACGGCTTCTATGGATCTTCCTGTGTAGAGGAAGGCTACGTGCTGGATGGAGCCGGAGAACATGTACTGGGTCTGGTTCTTGAAGACGCCTTCTCTGAAGCGTTTGTTGTAAGGGACGTCCCATTTGATTTTTGTTTCTTCGACGTCGGACATGCGGTCCAGTCTGTAGGTCCTGGTGTCGACGGTGGGATCGGGTTTATGGTCGTCGCCGAATGGGAGGGCGATGACGTAGAAGTAGTATTCGGAGAAGACGACGCCGAGGGGCAGTGCTCTGTGGGGCGTGCCCTGGGCGCTTCCTATTTTCGTATAGTCGAAGGTGATGACGTGATGTTTCTTGATGGCCTGGGCGACTTCCCAAAGCTGGTCCATGTCGGGTTTGCCGTGGGACGGGTCGAGGTAGTCGAAGAGTTCGCGTTTGACGAATTCCTTGATTTCTTCCTGTTCTTCCGGAAGGACGGCGGACTGGAGAAGGCGGTTCATGAGGGACTCGAGGTCTTTCCTGCTGTAGGTTCTTCCGCCAAGGAGGATCTTGCAGATGGCGAAAAGTTCGCTCTTGGAAATGAAGCGGTTCTCGACTTCGGCGATGCGGTATGTCCTGTCTTCTCTGCTGTAGCGCAGTTCTCTTCTGGGGCCGTCTTCTTTCTCTGCTTCTTCGAGGTACTGACGGATGGCAGCGAGGTAACGGTTCGCGGTTCGCGCGTTCACGTCGAAACGTGTGGCAATCTGTTCTTTCGTAAGAGGATGCCCATGGATCATTATGTCAAAGAGGGCCAGCATTTTCCCTGTCTTGTTGTCTTCTTTTTCATCTTTAATGGCAGCCATGACTATCACACTCCTAAAACGACTTATTATTACATGGTTCAATTATACCAAATCATGCGTTTAGAGTTAAATATGATGAGTGAAAAAGATATGAGACTTGGGCAAAGGAAATGTATGAAATTGAGAAGAGCTGCAGGAAATGTGTGGTCATTTCTACAGCTCTTTTTTCATCGAAACTTATTTCGCTTTTTCCATGGCGGGGTTCTTCAGTGTGAATGCGGCGATGGCTCCGAGGATGCCGGCTATCCAGAGGATCTGGAGGGCGGCGGTGAGGCCCCAGATATCAGCGGCCCAGCCTACGATGGGCGCGAAGATGCCGCCTAATGTCGTGGAAAGTCCGAGGGTAACGCCGGAGGCGAAGCCTGCATTTCTTCCAAGGTAGGTCTGTCCCAGGATGACCATCGGGCTGTATCCGGAGAATACAGAGATGGCGCATGGCACGAGGAGGGCTGTCGCGAGGAAGAGATTTGTCGTATTTGTGAGGAGGAAGTAGGCAGGAACCATGATACAGAATGCGGTGCGGATGATGGTCCTGTAGCCCAGGCGGTCAGAGAGCATGCCTCCGAAGTAGGTGCAGACAGCGCCGATGCCAAAGAGGATGGAAAGGGCGGTCGTTCCCTGAGAGGCTGTCGCGCCGAGGGCTCCGATCCAGAGGAGCGGGATGAATGTATTGCTCAGTGTGAAGCCCATAGAGCGGGCAAGGATGCAAACGGAAAGTTTGCCAAAGGAAGGCCAGTCGTTCGTCTCCCCTGTTTCTCCAGAGGAAACTTTCTTCCTGTCTGCGACGCGTGTGTCGGCGAAGACTTTTCTGGAACGGGAGTAAAGGAGTGCGGCTGCGAAAAGGTTCACGATGCCGAAGATGACGAGGGAATGGATACCGAGATGGTAAGCGCAGATGCCGGCAAGGATCGGCCCGATAGCGAATCCCCCATTTCCACCGACGGAGAATGTCCCCATCGCTTTCCCCTTCTTCTCACCACTGATGCGGTTCACCATGAGAGCGGCTTCAGGATGGAAGAGTGCACTTCCCACGCCGCAGAGGATGGCAGCGGCAAAGATGGCGTAGTAGTTCGTGAGAAATCCCATTGCTGTCACGGCAAGTCCGCAGAGGACGGGCCCCAGCGGGACGAACCAGGGACGGGAAATCTTGTCCGAATAGTAGCCGAAGAGCGGCTGAAGGATGGATGCCAGAAGGACATTGGCAAAAATAAGCGCGCCGGCTGACTGGTAATTAAGGCCGTAGTGTGCGATGAAGTATGGCAGCAGAGCAGGAATCGCGCCCTGCGCCCAGTCCACGGACAGGTGCCCGAGTGCAAAGAGATAGATTGCAGAACTTTGTTGTTTCAAGATGGCGCCTCCTTGGACAATGCAATGGAAATCCCGATTGCGAGATTTTTAGATATGTCAAAATTATAGAGGATTTGGGATGGAGTAGCAAGGGGGGAGATATAGGAAGATAAAACCGAACTTCGTTCGATGGAAAACCATAAAGCAAGGGAAAGGAGGAAAACCATAAAACAAGGAAAACCATACCGCCGCCTTACAGGCTGGGAACTTCATCTCATTCCCCGGCTCCGCCGGTACCTTCTCCTTCGGCGCAAGGTCAACACTCTTAAACCAGTCTTCGACTGAGGAAAACCTCAAAACCTCGCTTCGCTCGTGGTAATCAACCCTATCCACCGCGAAGCGGTCCCCCTTCCCCGTCTGGAAAGGCGAGTATTGGTGGCCTGTACCGTGGTGTCCTCCCACCAAAAAAGAGCACGAGGTTTCCCCATGCTCTTTTTACTTTCGGATTACCGGAAGGTCAGTACTTCTTTGAGTGGTTCTCTTTCGTTGGCTGCCGGGATGACTGCCGGGTGTCCGATGGCAATGATGCAGGATACGTCGTAGTTTTCCGGAAGGTCGAGTATTTCTTTGATTTTTGCTTCGTCGTAGCGGCCCATGACGAGGGTGCCGAGTTCGAGGGCGTTGGCTGCTACGCAGAGGTAGGATGCTGCCATGCCTGCGTCGAAGGACTGCCAGTGGGTGCCTTTTGTGGTGGATGGTGTGCCGTCTGGTTCGTAGCCGGAGAGGCCTTTGATGGCGCAGAGGATGATGAGGGCCGGCGCTTCGTGGATGTTTTCTGTGTTCCACGGGAATTTCTTTGTGCATTCGTCGGCGATGCGGTTCTTCAGGTCTTCGTCAAGAACGGCAATGTAGCGGATGGGCTGGGTGTTTTCCCAGCAGGATGCCATCTGCGAGGTTTCCACGACATTTTCGATTTCCTGCTGCGAGAGCGGTTCTCTGGTGTATTCGCGGACGCTTCTTCTGGAAATCAAACAACTAATAGCTTCCATCTTTTCCTCCTTATTTCGGAAAAAATCTGACTTGGGGATCAGGAATCCCTCTGTTTGGTTCCCTCTATTTTAGCATATTTTTGCATCTTTCCAAATGGTCTTGATGGACTATCTGGAAGGAAATAAATGGGCGCCGTCGAGCTGGTAAATGTCTTCTTTTCCCTGGTCGTCCGGGGAGTAACGGATCTTGACGTAGATGTCTGGTTTTGCGTCATCATGGAGCCATACGCCGATGGTGGCAAGGGTCTGGACGCCGTCTTTTCTGCTGCCGGTTCTCCAGATGCTGTCGTTTGGTCCGTCATGCTCATCTTCGGAGAAAGCAATCATGTCGTCCAAGGTATATGGCGCATGGGGCTCGGAGAGGAGTTCGTCGATACGGTGAAGTCTGGTGCTGCTCGATCTTCCTATTTTGTGATTGAATTGTGTCAAATCCGGCAGGAGGAAATGGTTTGTGTGAGCCAGTGTCCCGTTCTCTTCTGTCTTTACGTCCCAGATGCCGTCTTCGCCGATTTCAACGTACGCGATTTCATGGGCGTCTGCCATGAGAAAGAAGCCCGGGCTCTTGAAGTAATCTTTCATTTCGAGCGCTTCTTTGACCGAGGAGCAATTGCCAAGGAGTGCTGCGAGAGTGCCGCGCTTGCCGTAGGCGAGCCGTACGTCTTTGGGAATCGGTTCAGCGACGGCAGAGAAAACGGCGAATCCTGCTTCGTTCACTCCGCCTGTCAGCGACATATGATCTTCGTTGCCGCCGTAAATGCCGTAGTAACGGTATACGTGGCCCTGATGGTACCGCATTTCCTGGTACATGGGGTGCTCATCGCGGTTCTTCACGATGATGGCTCCCCCGCCTTCGACGGCGCTGCCCTGAGCGGCAAAAAGCGTGCATGCCTTCGCCTGCCATGGGAGTAAGATCAGGCCGGCAGCCGCTAGCGCCCATGCGGTCTTTTTCAGTGAGAATTTCATGGAACGTCCTTCCTTCGGGAGCTTTGCAGCCATCCCCTTCCGGATTCGTGCTTATCATACGCCTGTATAGCCGTCATACAGCAAGCATCCGGGATGTATTAAATGAAATAAAACCTTGAATTGAGGGAGAGAAAACTAAAACCTTAACAACCAGCCTGAAGGCTGTAAAAGTAATAAAACCTTCACCCAGCCTTTCGGCTGTGAAAGGAGATAAAACCTTTACAACCAGCCTTACGGCTGATGGAAAAGCTTCGATTTCCTTAATTATACGTTTAGAGTGCAAGGGGGGATGTAAAACATGGAATAAGAAAAAGATGATAAAACCAAACAACCTCGCTGCGCTCGATAACTTCACCTCCTCAGTCGCCTTCGGCGCCAGCTCCCCCGTGGGGAAGCCTTTCGGTTGGCATGTTTTCCGTTTCGCCACACTTGGCGGTTGTGAAGGTTTGATAAGAAATAGCTTATTGATTTGAAAGCGTACCTTGGCACTTTAGCAATGCTGCGTCAGCGACGAGAAAACATGAAAAACCATACAGCCGGCCCATGGCCTGGGAACTACTGTATCCCCGGCTAACGCCGCCCACCTTCTCCTTTCGGAGCAAGGTCAACACCCTTAAACCAGCCTTCGGCTGAGGAAAACCATACAACCGCAGCAATGCTGCGTGGTAATCAACCCTATCCGCCGGCATCAGTATTTGAGGCCGGCACCTTCCCCGTCTGGGAAGGCAAGTGTTAGCGGTTCTTCCGCCTCCTCTACCGCTCTCCTCCTCCCCACTCAAAAGCCCGGGATTTTTCAGGATCCCGGGCTTTTTCTTTTCTACTATATATACTTTATATAATATTCCCTTATTTAATGTGTGCGAGGATGGCTTCGGTCATTTCTATGCCGTTTACTTTTTTCATGCCTTCTTTGTAGATGTCGCCGGTTCTGTAGCCTTCGTCCAGGGTGTCGGAGACAGCTTTTTCTATGGCGTCGGCGGCTTTGTCTTCGTTCAGGGAGTAGCGGAGGAGCATGGCGGCGGAGAGGATGGCGGCTATCGGGTTGGCTATGCCTTTTCCTGCGATGTCCGGGGCGGAGCCGTGGATGGGTTCGTAGAGGCTGGTTTCCTGGCCTATGCTGGCAGAGGGGAGCATACCTACGGATCCGGAGAGTACGGCGGCTTCGTCGGAGAGGATGTCACCGAACATGTTGCCTGTGACTACTACGTCGAAGAAGGACGGGTGGATGGCGAATTGCTGGGCGCAGTTGTCTACGTACATGTGGTCGAGTTTGACGTCGGGGTATTCTTCGTCATGGACGCGGATGACGGTGCGGCGCCAGAGGCGGGATGTGGCGAGGACGTTGGATTTGTCTACGCTGGTGACGTGGTTCTTTCTTTTTCTGGCTGCTTCGAAGGCAAATCTTGCGATGCGTTCGACTTCGGGGACGGAGTAGTTTTCGAGGTCCCATGCTCTTTCGGCGCCGTTATGGATTTCGGATTCGCAGCGGTCGCCGAAGTAGATGCCGCCGACGAGTTCTCTGACGATCATGATGTCGGTGCCTTTGGCGATTTCGGGTTTCAGCGGAGAGTAGTCGATCATGGAGTCGGAGATGCGGACGGGACGGAGGTTGACGTAGAGTCCGAGTTGTTTTCGAAGGCCCAAGATGGCTTTTTCGGGACGGAGGTCGGGTGTGAGGTGGTCCCACTGGTCTCCTCCTACGGCGCCGAAGAGGACGGCGTCGGCTTTGCGGCAGGATTCGATGGTTTCTTCGGGAAGCGGGGATCCTGTGTGGTCGTAGGCGGTGCCGCCTGCTTCTTTCCATTCGAACTGGAAGCCGATTTTATAGATTTCATCGATTTTCTCGAGGACGCGGACGGTTTCTTCCGTGATTTCCTGCCCTATCCCGTCGCCCGGGATGACTGTGATTTTCTTTGCCATCATTTTTTCTCCTTTACGTAATTGATGAGTCCGCCTGCTTTGGCGATTTCTTCAATGAATCCGGGAAGCGGCGGGGCCTGGAAGGTATCGCCGGTGGTGACGTCTTCGATGGTGCCTTTGGAGAGGTCGACTTTGAGGATGTCGCCGGCGTGGATCTTTTCGACGTCTTTCCCGATTTCAAGGAGCGGGAGGCCTACGTTGATGCCGTTTCTGTAGAAGATGCGGGCAAAGGATTCTGCGATGATGACGGGTATGCCGGATGCTTTGATAGCGACGGGTGCGTGTTCTCTGGAGGAGCCGCAGCCGAAGTTTCTTCCGCCGACCATGATGTCGCCTGCTTTGACTTCTTTGGCGAATGTAGGGTCGATGTCGACCATGCAGTGGGATGCGAGTTCTTTTGGATCGAATGTGTTCAGGTATCTTGCGGGGATGATGACATCGGTATCGATGTTGTCGCCGTAGCGCCAGATTTTTCCTTCTAAGACTGCCATATTACTTGACCTCCTTCGGCGCCGCGATGCGGCCCAGTACTGCGCTGGCTGCCGCTGTCTGCGGTCCTGCCAGGTAAATTTCGGAATCGGTCGGACCCATGCGTCCGATGAAGTTTCTGTTCGTTGTGGAGACGCATTTTTCTCCGGATGCGAGGATGCCCATGTATCCGCCAAGGCACGGCCCGCAGGTCGGTGTGGATACGGCGCAGCCTGCATCGATGAATGTATCGATGTATCCTGCATGCATGGCGTCTTTGTAAATCTGCGGGGTGGCCGGGATGACGATGCAGCGGACGTCGGGATGGATCTTGTGTCCTTTGATGATGGATGCGGCGATGGCGAGGTCTTCAAGGCGGCCGTTCGTGCAGGAGCCGATGACGACCTGGTCGATCTTGATTTCTCCGAATGTCCCTACTTCTTTCGCATTCTCAGGGAGATGCGGGAAGGAAACGACGGGTTTCATGGAGGAGAGGTCGATGGTGACTTCTCTTGCATAGCAAGCATCGGGATCCGGAGTGACGACGACTTTTGGACCGTGGTATCTGCTTTCGATGTAGGCTTCTGTTCTTTCGTCGACGGGGAAAATGCCGTTTTTTGCGCCGGCTTCGATGGCCATGTTCGCAATGGTGAAGCGGTCGGTCATGGAGAGTGTCTTCACGCCCGGGCCTTCGAATTCAAGGGACTGGTAGAGGGCGCCATCGACGCCGATCATGCCGATGAGTTTCAGGATGACGTCCTTGCCTGTGATGTCGGAGGGCTTGGCGCCAGTCAGTGTCACTTTGATACCATCGGGGACTTTGAACCATGCGCGTCCTATCGCCATAGCGACGCCAAGGTCGGTGGAGCCGACGCCGGTAGAGAATCCCCCGAGGGCGCCGTAGGTGCAGGTGTGGGAGTCCGCACCGATGGTGACCATGCCCGGGCCTACGAGGCCTTTTTCAGGAAGGAGGGCATGCTCGATGCCGACCCGGCCCTGTTCGAAGTAGTGCGTGATGTGGTGCTCGCGGGCGAAGTCTCTGACGATCTTGGCCAGGCCTGCTGACTTGATGTCTTTGGCCGGCTGGAAATGGTCGGGAACAAGGACGATCTTGTCCTTATCAAAAACGGGGCGTCCGATGCGCTTGAATTCAGCGATCGATGGCGGAGCGGTGATGTCATTCGCCATGACGAGGTCGAGCGAGCAGGTGATCAGATCTCCTGCTTTCACGGAATCCACGCCGGCGTGCGCCGCCAGAATTTTTTGTGTCATTGTCATTCCCATAAGCTTACCTCCTGCAATTCTTTTCCCAATAAAAAAATCCTCCATCTCCAAAGAGACGAAGGATTCGCGGTACCACTCTCATTCATGACCCAAGGGTCATGCACTCAAAACCTGTAACGGCGGATGACCGGCACGGCCTACTATTTTCAGCCTGCGACTCGGGGACGAGTTCAACGATCGGCCGCTGCCGTTTTCCACTATACAACGGCTCCCTGTGAGCGGCGGGGATGTTTACTATTTCCCGTCAATGTCTTTATCTTATGCCTTGTACTTTAGCACAAGATGAGGAGCGTTGCAAATATTATTTTCAGAATTTATTCTTCCCTGGTTTCCATGAAATCTTTCAGGTTGTGCTTGTAGAGATGCAGGATGCCATAGAAGTACTGCTGCTTTTTGACGTAGCCTGTGTTTTCGAACCAGTCCTTCACGAGCTTTCCTCCGACGAGGACGCTTCCGAAGGGAACGATCAGGGCGACGCAGAGCATGATGATGAACTGGAGGATGTCCATGCGCTTCGGGCTTTTGACGATTTCCGCCAGACGGCATTCATGCCGGAGATCTTCCAGGAATTTCTCGTAGTTCTCACGCTCGGAGAGTGCCTTTTCGTTTGCGACAAGGCAGGCATTATGACCGCACCAGCCGTAGCGGATGCCGTATTTCTCGAATTTTGTTTCTATCTTCCCCGGAAGGGCGCGCATCAGGGCTACATTTCCCACGAAAAGGAAATGGGCGTCCTTCGGGAAGAGCCAGTTCTGTATGATCCACTGGTCTTCGCTCAATATGATGAGGCGGATGCCGCCGGGCAGCGTTTCTTCCGGGTGCTCCTCCTCTTCATTTCGAATCATCCGCAGCATGCGGTTGGAAAAGGAAGAGTCCGTCCCGGCTGTTACCACATAGAGTATTTTCTGATTGTCCACATTTCCTCCACAGTCTTTCAATTCCGGATGGATTTCTTTGCCCCTATCATACCACTAACTACGAATTTTTTCGATGACAAAGATTCGCATTAATCGTGCGAGCTTATTCGACGCCGGGGAAGCTGTCGACGAATTCGACTCTGACATCCGGGAAGGAATTGACAATCTCGACGGTGAAATCTTCGCCATAGTCGACGATCTCCCACTCGCCTATGTCGCGCGGGAAGGCATCGACGAGCTTGACGCGGATGTCGGGGAATGAATTGACGACCTTGATCTTGATGTCTCCGAAGTTCCTGACGATTTTCACTTTGCCGGCCAGCTTGATGCCCTTGTAGTACCCGTCCCGGCTGACGGGGTTCGAGGCGGATGCGGCCATCGGAAATGCGGCAAGGATCAGGAAAAGCGCGGCGATGATGGCTAAGATTTTTTTCATGATGTCCTCCTTCCGGGAATGTCCCTTTTCTTTATTATACTCTTAGACAGGACAGAATCCGTCATGTTTCAAGAGCCTTAGAAATAATTTCCAGATTTCTTTCTTCTTCTTCTCCTGACGCGGTTGATATGGCGCTCGAAGTCGCCATTGTCGATGAATTCCGCCAGAACGAGCTGGTCATAGACGGGGACGGTGCAGGAGTAGAAGCCTGCCTTCTTTTCGTAAAGGGCCATGCAGGACCTGGGAAGGACGAGGTAGCCGGCGCGGATGGACGGCGCGATCGTCTTGGAGAATGTGTTCATGTAAATGACAAGGCCGTCGGGCGCGAGTGAAAAGAGCGTGTCTTCCGGCTTGGAGAGGAGCGTGAATTCGGAGTCGAAGTCGTCTTCGATGATGTATCCTCCCCTCGCCTTGGCCCAGCGGATGTACTTGGCGCGCTTGGAGGCAGAGGCGGTGATGCCGGATGGAAAGGAATTGAAGGGCGTCACGTGAAGGACGGAGGCTTTCGTGCGGGAGAGCTCTCCGGATTCGATGCCGTCCTCTCCCATGGTGAGGAGGTCCGTCCTTGCGCCATTCGCTTCGTAGACTTTGCGGATCTTATCGTAGGATGGATTCTCCAGGGCGTAGAGGCGGTCTCTTCCAAGGACCTGCACGTTGAGGCCGTAAATGTATTCGGCGCCGGAACCAATCAGGATCTGCTCAGGGGAGACGTCCATCCCGCGGCTCCTCGCCAGGTATCTGGAAAGCGCGCCCCTCAGTTCTTCGCAGCCGCGGCTCGGCGACGGGTTGAGGATTTTTCGGCCGTAGTTGGAAAGGACGGAGCGCATCGTCCTGGCAAAGGCGGAGAAGGGAAAGAGATCCCGTTCCCCTTCGTCCCGGAGCTCTGCCTTGACGGGCGGCGCCGCTTTCCTTTCATGCGGACGGGGCGCGGCATAGGAAGAGTCCTCGCGGTACGTCACGTAGCATCCGCTTCTTTCCCTCGGCTCGATGTAGCCTTCCTCGGTCAGGAGCGAGAGCGCATGCTCGACGGTGATGATGCTCGTCCCTTTCTGGTCTGCAATGCGCCTCTTGGAGGGTATCTTCGTCCCGTAGTCATAGACACCCCTTGTGATCGCATCGCGCAGGTTCACATACAGCTTCATGTAAGCGTTCATTTTCCTTCTTTTTATCCTCTATCTGGTCTTATTTTTAAAATCATTTCTGGTGATTTTCATATACTCAGATTTTTATTATAATCCAAAGCATAAAGAAGTGCAAAAAGGAGTGATTCTCATGAATAACGGACTGACAGCAGCAAGAAGGGCGCCGCGCATTGAGACGAAGCACAATACGCGCTGGCTTACCCTCTGCGGCTTATTCATGGCTATAAACATAGGACTGTCCTCGTTCGGCCTTCCCGTACCGGGCGGTCATCTCTATCTGAATGATATCGTCATCGTGGCAGCGGCATTGATCCTCGATCCCCTCGGTGCTTTCCTCGTCGGAGGCGTCGGCGCGTTTCTGGGAGATTTCTTCTTCTACCCTCTCCCGATGTTCGTATCGCTTGCGACGCACGGCATCCAGGCCATGGCGATTTCCTACCTCGTCCACAATTACCAAGGCGAGCACAAAATGCGCCGGGTGATCTTCGCGGTCCTTGTCGGCGCCGTCATCATGGTCGTGGGCTACTCGCTTGGCCGCGCGTATGTCTACAGCACGCCTGCCTATGCATGGATCAAGCTTCCTTATGAAATCCTGCAGGCTCTCTTCGGCGTCATCTGCGGTCCCTTCCTCGTCTGGAAATGGAAACTGGACGACCTCGCCCGCCGTATGATCGACGGAGATTATTAAGTTCACAAAGAAGGCATCACTTTTCTTGCCTTCTTTTAAATTAACCTTTTTTCAGGAAATTTCCCATTTCCTGTACCATTTCCTATTTTGAAAGGAGCATTCTCATGGCAAACGAAAGATATGAACTGAACAAGGAACTCGCGCAGATGCTGAAGGGCGGCGTCATCATGGACGTCACAACCCCGGAGCAGGCAAAGATTGCAGAGGACGCTGGCGCGGCTGCCGTCATGGCGCTCGAACGCATCCCGGCAGATATCCGTGCGGCCGGCGGGGTCTCGCGCATGAGCGATCCGAAGATGATTCGCGGCATCCAGGAGGCCGTCTCCATCCCTGTCATGGCCAAGTGCCGCATCGGACACTTCGTCGAGGCGCAGATTCTGGAAGCGATTGAAATCGACTACATCGACGAAAGCGAAGTCCTCTCCCCGGCAGACGATGTGTACCATATCGACAAGACGAAGTTCAAGGTGCCCTTCGTCTGCGGCGCCAAGGACCTGGGCGAAGCGCTCCGGAGAATCAGCGAAGGCGCTTCCATGATCCGCACCAAGGGCGAACCGGGCACGGGCGACATCATCCAGGCTGTCCGCCACATGAGAAAAATTCAGAAGCAGATCGCTGACACGGCAGCCAGACGTCCGGATGAGCTGTATGAAACGGCCAAGGAACTCCAGGTCCCCTATGATCTTGTCCTCTACGTCCATGACCATAAGAAACTCCCCGTCGTCAACTTTGCTGCCGGCGGCGTGGCCACTCCGGCCGATGCGGCTCTCATGATGCAGCTCGGCGCAGAAGGCGTCTTCGTAGGATCCGGCATTTTCAAATCCGGCAATCCTGCCAAGAGAGCCGCTGCCATCGTCAAGGCTGTCACGAATTACAACGATCCTGAAATCCTTGCGAAACTCTCCGAAGACCTGGGAGAAGCCATGGTCGGCATCAATGAAAATGAAATCAAACTCATCATGGCTGAACGCGGCCAGTAAGGAGGAGATATGGCAAGAATAGGAATCCTCGCTCTGCAGGGCGCCTTCATCGAGCATGAAAGAATGCTGCGCGAAATGGGCGCCGAATGCATCGAGATCAGAAATAAGAAACAGCTCGCAGAGCCTATCTCCGGGCTCGTCCTCCCCGGCGGAGAAAGCACCGTCCAGAGAAAACTCCTCATCGAAGAAGGACTTCTTCAGCCGCTGAAGGAAAAAATCCAAAGGGGAATGCCGGTCCTCGCCACCTGCGCCGGCCTCATCCTCCTCGCCAAGGAAATCGAAGGAGGAGACCCGGTCTGCTTCGGCACCCTTCCCGTCACGGTGAGAAGAAACGCCTACGGCAGGCAGCTCGGAAGTTTCATTACGGAGGAAGAGTTCAAGGGACTTGGAAAGATCAAGATGAACTTCATCCGCGCCCCCTACGTCGTCTCCGCCTCTCCGGAAACAGAGATCCTAGCAAGGGCTGATGGGAATATCGTAGCCGTCCGCTACAAACACCAAACCGCCCTCGCCTTCCATCCGGAAGTAGGAACGGATGAAAGGATCCATGAGATGTTCTATGAAGAAGTGTTGGAGGGTGGGGAGTGGTAAGGGATTAAAACCTCAAAAGCAAGGGAAAAAGATTAAAACCTTAGAAAGCAAAGGAAAACCGGACAACCAAGGCTGACGCCTTGAGAAAAACCATAAAACCTCGCTGCGCTCGAGGAAATGCAACTCATCCGTCGGCTCCGCCGCCACCTTCCCTTCCAGGGCAAGGTCAAGACCGGCCTACGGCCCTGAAAATCAGAACTCTGTACATCGCAGTTGATAATAACCGTTCACGACGATGCGGAAGGTTTTGACCTGCCCCAGCGGGGAAGGAGTACCGGCTTATCATTTAACTGTTGCCGGGAAAGGGGTGCAGTATTCATCGGTTTTTATAAAAGGTTCCAACGAGCAAAGCGAGGTTGGCATGTTTTCCCATTCGCCATACTTGGCGGTTGTACGGTTTCTATATAAGAGCCTTAAACCAGTCTTCGACTGAGGAACTACATCTTATCCGTCGGCTCCGCCGCCACCTTCTCCTCCCGGAGCAAGGTTAAAGGCGTACCTTGCCCTTTTAGCGGCGCTGCGTGAGCAGCATCAGCATCCTTTCCCCAATAAAAAAGCAGTCCTTTTCGGGCTGCTTTTTTGATTGCAATCTTTATTTCTTTTCGTCTTTTGGTTTGGACAGGATGATATCTAGGCCGGCCTGGTCGAAGATGTCGGTTTCGCTGGCGGGGCCTATGATGAGGAGGTTTCTGTATTTGCCGTCTACGTGAGCAGCAAAGGCTCTGATGTGGAGCGGGATGAGGTAGTTGTCTGCTACGAAGACGGGGTTGATGGATGCGGTGTAGATGTTTTCGTATCCCTTGAGTTTGTGGATCTGTTCTACTTTCGGGATGCGGACGGAGAGGATGCCGTAGGGGATTTCTTCTCCTTCCAGTTTGACAGCAGATGCTGTCTTGAGGAAGACGTCGTTCAAGCCGTATTCGAGGCGCAGGAGGGCTACGTTGTAGGTGTAGAGCTGGCGGATGGCGTCCTGGGAGAGGTTTCCTTTGACGAAGAATTTGCTGTATTGTTCGTCGGCAAGGTCTCCTTCGTACTGGGCGCCGGTGACGAATGCGGCTGCTGTGATGTCTTTCTTTTTGACGTTGACGACGCCGCTGTAGAAGATGTCTTCTTTGGTAAGGTTCGAGAGCGGCGCGTAGGTGATGTTGTTTTTGAGTTTTGCGTCTTTGAAGTAATCGTCGCCTTTGGTTCTCGGGTAGAGTGTGTCGGGAAGGGCAACCTGCGGCTGTACCTGTTTTGCGGCAAGGCTGGCTTCGGCGGCTTTCTTGGCTTCGATGACTGTGTTATCGTCCTTGGGTTTGACGGCGCTGGTATCTGTCTTTGCTTTGATAGTAACGACAGGTTTCGCAGCCGGGGCTGGTGCTGCTTCTGCGGCGCCTCCTCCCATGCCGGTCAGTGTCATGGCGCTAAAGACGATGGCTGTTAAAAGCTTTTTCATTTGCCTGCTTCCTCAAGGGCTTTGTCGAAGAAGGTGTCGAGGTATTTTCCGGATGCCTGGTCGGCTACGAAGACTGTGTAAATGGTGCTTGTGCCGCTTCTTGTGATGATGCCCTTTGCGAATACGGGGATGACGAATCCATCTTTATGGACAAGGGCTTTGACGGAGCCGGTGCGGTAGGAAAGCCCGTTCTTGGAAACTTTGTCTTCCCAGTGGGAGTTTTCAGTAATTTCTACTTTCTTGCCCCATGCGGTCTGCATGCCATCCAGGACATCGCCGCTGTTTTTGATTTCGCTCTTTTCTTCTTTGGCTTCTTTCTTCGTTTCTTTCTTTGCTTCTGCCTTTACAGTTTTTTCTGTTGCTGCTTTGGTGGCTGCTGCCTTGACGGTTTCGCCTTCAGCAGCTGTTTCTTCGGCAGCAGGAGCGGCTTTGCCCTCGGTGACTTTATTGTCAGCGGAAGCGGCTGCTGCGGTTTCCGGTTCAATGACCGGGGATGCTTCTGCCTGGGCAGCGTTCAGTGCGAGGAGAAGTTTGGTCATGTCGTTATCGGAAACGGCGATGGAAAGGACCATTCCCTGGTAGTAAGTGTCATTGGCAGAGGCGCAGACCTGGTAGACTTTGGCAGATTTCAGGATGCTGGCCGCAACGGAGGCAAATTGTTTATTGTTGACGGAGTTTTCAGGAAATACATTGCCCTGAGCGAGGATTTCCTGGATGGTGCCTTCGACGTTGCCGGTCAGAAGCCAGTCATGGAACTGTCCGCCGAAGAAGGTTCTTTCTCCGGGAAGGACGCTAATGGAGCTTCCAAGGTCGAGTTTCTGGTCTCCTGCTGTTGTGATGGAAGCAGCAGAAACTGCGGATGCGCCGGATACGAGAATCATTGCCGCAGCGGAAGCGGCGAGCCATTTTTTCAATTTCATGTGATCACCTTTTTATAGATAAATGAGTTTCTTCGAATTTCGAGGTATATAGTTTATTATATCATTTTCTAAAGCAGGTGCAAAAAAAGAGCGGCATCAGCAAAATGTGTGATCATTTTGCTGATGCCTCTTTGGAGGTGGGAGTATTAGCGATGAAAATCTTACGAGCAATTGTAGTGAAGATGAAAACCATACAACCGAGCTGCGCTCGTGGTAATCAACCCTATCCACCGCAAAGCGGTCCCCCTTCCCCGTCTGGGAAGGCAAGTATTAGCGGCGCTGCGGGTTTTGTCATTTCCTCTGCCCTTTTTTATCTGTTCTTGAGGTCGTCTTCGATGATCTGGGTCTTTAGGGCCTGGAGTTTGTCGGAGAGGTTGACTTCCATGATGTTCGGGTTCATGAGGCGTTTGTATTCCGGCCAGAGGGTTTCCATCTGTTCGTTGGCATAGGCGATGGTTTCTTTGAGGGTCGGGAGTGGTTCTGCTTCTCCGTTTCTCATGACAGGCTTGAGCATTTCTTCGCAGGTGTACTTGCCTGCTTTGAGGTATTTCTTTCTCCATTTAGCGGATTCGGTGACGAGGGTGAAGTCTCCGCCGTCCGGTTTTGCTTCGTTTTCGAGGCAGATGAGGTCGGTGATCATTTTGCCGTTGTCTTTTCTGTAGAAGCGGCGGACGGTCTTGATGCCCGGGTTGGTCATCTTGGATACGTCGTTGGAGATTTTCATGACGGGTTCGAAGCCGTCACCCTGTTCTCTGGCGCTCATTTTGAAGACGCCACCTAGGGCGGATGTGCCGTCGGCTGTGATGATCTTGGTGCCTACGCCCCAGCTGGTGACGGTGCAGCCCTGTTCTTTGAGGGACTGGATGAGGTATTCGTCAAGGTCGTTGGAGCCGGAGATGATGGCGTCGGGGAAGCCTGCTTCTGTGAACATGCGGGTAGCTTCGCGGGATAGATAGCCAAGGTCACCGCTGTCGATGCGGATGCCGTATTTCTTCGGGAGCTGGCCTTTGGCTTTGAGTTCTTTGAAGACTTGGATGGCATGCGGTACGCCCATTTCAAGAACGTTGTAGGTGTCGGCGAGAAGAATGAGGTTGTCATGGTACTGACGGACGTATTCTTCGAAGGCTTCGAGTTCGGTGTCGAAGCTCATGATCCAGCTGTGTGCCATAGTGCCGAGGACGGGGATACCAAAGAGGCAGCCGGCTTCTACGTTGGATGTGCCGTTGAAGCCGCCGATCATGGCAGCGCGTGCGCCCCAGAGTCCTGCGGAGTGGCCCTGCGCACGGCGAAGGCCGAATTCCATGAGTGCGTCTTTCGGTGCGACGGTGCGGACGCGGCGTGCTTTGGTAGCAATGAGGCTTTCATGGTTCATGATCATGGAAAGTCCTGTTTCGATCAGCATGGCTTCGGTGGTCGTGCCGTGGAAGCGGAGAAGGATTTCTCCCGGAAATGCGACGGTGCCTTCCGGCATGGCATAGATGTCGCCATGGAAGCGGAAGTCTTTCAGGTAGTCGAGGAATTCCGGATAGAAGATGCCAAGGCTTCTCAAGTACTCGATGTCTTCTGCATCGTAACGGAAGTTCTTCACGAAGTCGACAAGGTGCTGAATGCCGGCCACGACGGTGTATCCGCCGTCGAATGGGTTCTTTCTGTAAAAGCGGTCAAAGACGACTTTTCTTTCGTGCATGCCTTTCTTGAAAAGCGCATTTGCCATTGTCAACTGATAAAGGTCCGTAATAAGCCCGTTTGAAGCCATTTTATCCTCCTCCGAAATTAATTACAGGTAAATAATGATTGTATCTTTAGTTGAAGATTATACCACTTTCATCATGAATCGTATACAAAAAAGGAGAAAGTGCATAAATTGCAAACTTTTCTCCTTCTTCTTTTCATTTAGGCAATACTTTTATTGTTTACTTATAATACGCATTCTTTGACGTTCCCGTCGACGGATGTCACTTTCACGCGGGCGCTGTCGAGGCGGAACACGGTCATCTGGCACTGCAGGAGCGCTTCGGGGTCCTGTATACTGTCACGATACGATTTCACGACGGCTTCATGCACGCACTCGCGTTGGTCTTCATTGAGCCTTCCGATGACGGAAATCCAGGATTTGTCCGGATGCGTCGCACAGATTTCCATCTGCGGATCGGCTTTCAGCCGTTTGTACAATGGTGAATCCTTCGGTGTGAAGATGCAGAGTTTTCCTTCGTAAAGGTAAATGCCATTCAAGGGGCGCACGCGCGGCTGCCGTGCGTCTTCCGTGGCGATGTAAAAAACGCCGCATTCACGCAGGTATTCGCGTACTTTTGCGCTGTTTTCCATATTTCATTCCCCCATTTCGCGGATAAGCATCCGCTTTTCTGTCCGCAGCCTCTATCCGCGGACCTTATTTCGATTTGTTCTGGTTATATTGTACTCCCTTTCATGGAAATTGTCTGTATGGCGGAGCAGATTGGGGTTATTGAAAACATTTTGAGGAATGGTAAGAGGATGTGGGGAGGGGGATGGGAAAACTGTAAAGATGGGGGAAAAACATACAACAAGGGAAAAACAGAAATGCTTGATAAAACCATACTGCCGCCTTACAGGCTGGGAAATGAACTTCCTCAGGCGCATGCGCGCCAGCTCCCCCTACGGGGCGAGCTCAAACACCCTTAAACCAAGGCTAACGCCTTGAGGAAGACCTCAAAACCTGGCTGCGCTCGATGAAATTCAACTCATCCGTCGGCTTCGCCGCCACCTTCTCCTCCCGGAGCAAGGTTAAGACCGGCCTACGGCCCTGAAAATCAGGACTCAGTACATCGCAGTTGATAAAGGTGATTCGCGTCGATGCGGAAGGTTTTGACCTGCCCCAGCGGGGAAGGAGCGGTCAGCCAATCATTTAACTGTTGCTGACGAAAGGGGTGCAGTATTCATTAGTTTTTATAAAAAGGTTCCACGAGCGCAGCGAGGTTTTACGGTTTTCTCTTTTCCCTTTGCGAAGCAAGGAAATGGTTTTGGAGCTCGCCCCGTAGGGGGAGCTGGCGCGCATTGCGCCTGAGGAGGTTCATCTCCACAAGGCGAAGCCTTGGTCGTATGGTGTTCCCATTCGCACCTTGGGGCGGTTGTGAAGGTTTGATAAGAAAGAGCTTTCTTTCCCATCTTTTCTAAACTGAAAGCGTACCTTTGCTTTTCTGCGGTTTTTCCCGCGCAGCGGTTGTTCGGTTTTCTCTTTTCCCTCGCCCCTGGGCGGTTTTCCTGTTTTCTCTCCCCTTTTCCCCCCACGACAAACCCCCCGAAGCTTGGCTTCGGGGGGGGTCCCTATTCTTATTCTAATCTTAGAATACGTCTTTGAGGACAATGGTCTGTTCGCGGCTTGGGCCTACGGATACGATGCCGATCGGTACTCCGATGAGTTTGGAGATGCCTTCGAGGTATTCGCGGCAGAGGGCCGGGAGTTCATTGTAATCGCGGATGTCGCTGATTTTTTCTTTCCAGCCTTTGAATGTCTTATAGACCGGGGTGATCTTGCCCAGGAATTTCAGGTCAGCCGGGTATTCTTCTACTTCTTTGCCTTCGTATTCATAGCCTGTGCAGACTTTGATTTCTTCCATGCCGTCTAAGATGTCGAGGCGGGTGATGGCGAGGTAATCGAAGGAGTTCAGGGCTGCTGCGTAGCGGACGGCGCGGGTGTCGAGCCAGCCGATGCGGCGCGGGCGGCCTGTGACGGTGCCGAATTCGTGAGCGGTGTTTCTCAGGTATTCGCCGGTTTCGTCATGGAGTTCTGTAGGGAACGGGCCTTCGCCTACGCGGGTGCTGTATGCTTTGACGACGCCGAAGATGTTCTGCATCATGTGCGGTCCGATGCCTGCGCCGATGCATGCGCCGCCGGCGGTCGGATGGGAAGAGGTGACGTACGGATAGGTGCCGTTGTCGCAGTCGAGCATAGATGCCTGAGCGCCTTCGAAGAGGACGTTCTTGCCTTCTTTGACGAGCTGCTGGACTGTGTAGTTGGTGTCTTTGACGTACGGACGGAGTTTTTCTGCGTATCCGAGGTAGTCATTGAGCATGGTTTCGTAGTCGAAGCCTTCCATGCCGTAGAGTTTTTCGAGGAGCAGGTTTTTCTGTTCTACGTTGTATTTCAGTTTTTCAGCAAAAGTTTCCTTGTCCATGAGGTCGCAGATGCGGATGCCGATACGGTTGATCTTGTCTGCGTAGCACGGTCCGATGCCGTTCTTTGTTGTGCCGATCTTGCGGCTGCCCTTGCGGGATTCTTCGGCTTCATCGAGACGGATGTGGTATGGGAATACGACCTGTGCTCTCGTGGAGATCTGAAGGTGTTTTGCGTCGATGCCCTGTTTTTCAAGGTTTTCCATTTCTTCGAGAAGACTCTTTGGATCGACGACGACGCCTGTGCCGACGATGCAGATCGTTCCCGGGTACATGATACCGCTTGGCATCAGGCGCAGCGGATATGCTTTGCCTCCCGTTACGACTGTATGGCCTGCGTTGTTTCCTCCCTGAGAACGTACTACGACGTCTGCCTTCGCGGCGAGATAATCAACGATCTTGCCTTTGCCTTCATCGCCCCACTGGGCGCCGATTACCATTGCTGTTGCCATGTGTCCTTCTTCCTTCCTGTTGAGGAATGCCCGCGGTTTCCTTGCATGCGAAACTGCGGAGTCAAAAAATATTAGTCTTTCAAGACTCCATACAAAATTATTATAGCATAAACCCGCCCGATGGGCGTGATTTCCTTCGAATCAAAAACGGCCGTTTGTCCAATAAAGACATGAAAAGAGCTGCGACAAAACGATTGCGGATTTTGTCGCAGCTCCCCTTTTTTCGGGGATTTCCGGTCAGTCTTAGTTGTCCTGGAGGGCGCGTTTCAGGATCTTTCCTGTCGCGTTCTTCGGGAGGGCATCCAGGGGGATGAAGCGGCGCGGGATCTTGTAGCTGGCGATGTTCTTGGACATGTGCCTTCTGATCTTCATTTCATCGAACTCATAGCCGTCCTTCATGACGACGTATGCCCACACGGCCTGGCCGCGGAGCGGGTCCGGATGACCGACGACGGCGCATTCGCCGACGCCTTCCACTTCGTAGATGCAGTCTTCGACTTCACCGGGGTAAATGTTTTCCCCGTTCATTATGATCAAATCTTTGATACGATCGACGATATAGATGTACTGTTCGTCATCCATGTACGCCAGATCGCCGGTATGGAGCCATCCGTCCTCGGTGAGGACTTTCCTGGTCTCCTCGGGCTTTTCCCAGTAGCCTTTCATGACGTTGCTGCCGCGGACCATGAGCTCGCCCACGGTGCCCGGCACGTACGGGCCGCCGGATTCTGTCCTGACATAGGCTTCGACGCCCGGAAGGACGGGGCCGCTTGTCAGGTACTTAGGTTTTCCGGCCGGCATCATGCAGACGACCGGAGATGCTTCGGTCAGACCGTAGCCTTCCTGAACCGGATGGTGGTAGCGGTTGTGGAATGCCTGGGATACAGGCTGCGGAATCGATGCGCCTCCGGAAATGAAGGTATGCACGGATTTCATGACTTCCGGTTCGCCGCGGCGGGCCAGGAGGTTGTACATCGGCGGTACCATGATGGCAATCGTCACAGAATGTTCCACGATCGTGTTCGTGATTTCAGACGGGCTCTTCGAGCGCAGGATGACGATGGTCGCATGCGCGTAGAGGCCGGCATTGACGACGGTCGTGAGGCCATAAGCGTGGAACATCGGCAGGACGCAGAGAACCTTGTCTTCCGGTACGAAAGTGATGCGCTGCAGGTACTGCTCCACATTCGACACGAGGTTCCTGTGCGTCAGCATAGCACCCTTCGGGCTTCCTGTCGTGCCGGACGTATAAACCAGCGCGCAGACGTCATCTTCGGTAACATTTTCCGGGAAATCCGGGGCAGCCGGTGCGATTTCCTTCTTTGTCTTGTAGTCCAGGTCATGGATGCCGATGGACGGGCAGGAAACTTCCAGCACAGTGTCCGTGATGAGCAGCATGGAACCGGAATCGCGGAGGATGTAATCCACTTCGCGGTCGACGAGCGAATTGTTGATCGGGATGATAATAGCGCCAAGGCTGACCACTGCCATGAATACGTAGACGAATTCTGCGCGGTTGGCGGTATAGAGGCCTACACGTTCCCCTTGGCGGACTCCCATTTCATACAGCGTATTTCTGTAGCGGGCGACTGTTTTTTCCAGCTCGCCATAGGTGACGACGGCATCGCCTTCGAACACCAGATGCGCCGGATCGGCACCCTTTATAATCTCATGTAAAAACATCATTCACCTCTCGGGGAAAAATAGAATAACGTTGTTATTTTAACAAAAAACACGTTTCGTTTCAAATTTCATGCGGAACCCGTCACTTTGTATCTCTATTTTCTATCATCCTATAAAATTTCTTATTCAATTCTTATGATATAATTAGAAAGTATCATAAATTTTTTATAAAGGAGGCACTTTCCATGATGAGAAGTACCGAAATGTCCATGGATGACCAGATCCGCAGCATCCATCATAAATACCAGATTTCTGAAGACGAAGCGAAGGAAATCCTTTCCAGAGGCTTCCGCTTCAACGACGTCGACAAAGCCGCCCTCCTCTCCTGCCTCTCAGGCAAGACAGCCGGCGAAATCCTCGACATGAGAAAAGACGACCCATGGGGCCGCATCGAAAAGAAACTCGGCCTGACCCCGGAGATCTACAGCAAACGCTACATCGCCCACAGAGCCGACCGTCTCCACCGTTTCTACGGCATGGATGCCAAGAGAGCAGAGACACTCCTTTCCGAAGGCTACCCGAACCACTGGCTCCGCCTCGCCTACCTCATCGAACAGCACACAGGCAGCCTGATGGAAAACATCGTCAAAGCACGCAGCAAGTCCATGAAATGGGCTCCCTACGTCCAGCAGGAATTCGGCATCAGCGAAGAGACCTTCAAGTCCTGGATCGCTGAAACAAGAAATCCGTCACTGAAGAAGAGATAATATAAGGAAAGAAAAAGCGAAAAAGGAGCTGTGGCAAAATGTGCAATCATTTTGCTACAGCTTTTTTTTTATTTCCTTATTTTTTCTTTTTAAATATCACTAATCAAGTCATTTCCCGGTACGAGCGGGGTGTCACCGGGGTGCCAGGCTGCGGGGCACATCATGTCACCGTGTTCGTAGACGAACTGGCAGGCTTCTACTTTTCTGAGGAGTTCTTCGGCATCTCTTCCTACGTTGGAGGAGATGATTTCGTAGCCTACGACCTGGCACTTGGGATCGATGATGAAGGTAGCTCTCTGGGATTCTTTTCCGTTCTTGGCGAGGACGTCAAAGGCGCGGGTGAGGACCTGGCCGGGGTCACCGATCATGGGGAATTCTACTTTTCCGATGGCCTGGGAGTGGTCGTGCCATGCTTTGTGGACGTAGACGGAGTCGCAGGAGATGGAGTAGATTTCACAGCTGATCTTCTTGAATGCTTCGTAGTGGTTCTGGAGGTCCTGGAGTTCGGTCGGGCAGACGAAGGTGAAGTCAGCCGGATAGAAGAAGAATACGCTCCATTCCCTTTCAGGTCTTCTTTGGTAACGGGGCGGAATTCGTAGTCCTGGTAGGCTCTGACGGTGAAGTCCTGTGCTTCTGAATCGATCATTGACATAGTTTTTCTCCTCTTTGTTATTGTTATTATTATTTTTCGCAGTCTTTGAGATCATCACAGCAGTCCATGGTTTTCAGTTTCTGGACGAATTCGCTGTAGGGAATGGGTTTGCTGAAGTAGTAGCCCTGGATCCTTTCGCAGCCAGCCTGCTGGAGGAAGCTGAGCTGCTCGGCGGTTTCCACGCCTTCGGTCAGGGTGTGTACGTCGAGGGACTGGGCGAGCATGATCATGGGTCTGATGATTTTCTTGGATTTGTCGCTGAAGTTCCTCATGAAGCCCATGTCGATCTTGATTTCGTCGAAGTCGAAGTCACGCAGGGTAGCGAGAGAGGAATAGGCGCTGCCGAAGTCGTCCATCAGGACTTCATAGCCGGCTTTGCGGAAGAGTGTCATCTGTTCTTTGATCTTGGCCGGATCGGACATCAGGGTGGACTCGGTGATTTCCACGCGGAACATTTTCGGCTCGAGGTTGTATTCCTTAACGGCTTTCTGGAGTTCTTCGTACGGATTGCAGGTCTCGAAGTCGGTTCTGGAGAAGTTGAAGGAAACGGGCACGATTGGTGTGCCTTCTTCGATGCATTTCCTGAAGTCTCTGGCAATCTGACGGATGATGTAAATGTCGAGCTTGTAGGTGAAGTTCGCTGCTTCGAGGACGGGGATGAATTTGCCCGGCATCATGAAGCCTGCTTTCGGCGAATTCCATCTGGCAAGGCCCTCGGCGCCGCAGAGTTTCCCTGTCCGGGCATCGACCTGTGGCTGGTAGTAGACTTCTATTTCATGGTTCTTGAGCGCATCCCCGATATTCAGGAGGACGAAGCTTCTCGTCCTTTCCTTCTCAAGGAGGTTCTTGTCGAAGATGTTGTAGAAGGACATGTACGAATGGCGGTCCACGTCACAGGCCATCTTCGCGCGGTCGCAGGCTTCCGAGGCGCTGACGGCATCATCCATGTCATAAATATAGACGCCGGAACGGACGGGGACGGTGCGGCCATGATTGGCTTTTGAGAGGCGTTCGAAGACTTCATCGAGGCGCTCCCTGATCCCGCCGGCGCAGGTGAGGACATAAAAATGGTCTTCGCCGAAGCGGGAGACGCTGTTCTTTCCGAAAATATCTTTCAGGATAATGGAGAACTCGACGAGGAGCTTGTTCCCTTCCTGTATGCCGTAGCGTGTATTGTAGACTTTGAAGCCGAAGAAATCGAAAGCGACCATGGCAGGAATCTTCCCGCTCCTGAAGATTTCATTCTTCGGCGAATTGGCGTAGTCAAGGAAATTTAGCATGCTGGGAAGACCTGTCAGACGGTCATGCGTGGATCTTGCCGCTGCGATGAATACGTAGACAAGTCTTCCTTCCACGTAATCATTGACGAAATTGGCGTAATTCTGCACGTACTTGAAGACGCCCTTCTTCGTGTGGATCCTGTAATTCGTCACGCCGGACGTCCTTCCTGATTCCCTGGCGCGGCGGACGTAATCATGGACGATCATCCGGTCTCTTGCATAGACCATCCCGATGAATGTCCCTCCCGTCAGCTCGACGAATTCATCCCATGTATCGCAGTCGAAAATATCCAGAAGCTTCTGATTGGCATAAATAATCTTCTTGGTCTCATCCCCGCGGTACACAAAAAAGCCTCCAGGCATCCCGTCCATTAGACCGGCCATGAAAGGCTTCTCAAAATCGACCTTAGTCAAATCTATCTCATTCATCATTTTTCACCCCATAAAAAAGTGTTTCTTAACTAGGGGCTTTCCCGGGAATTAAGAATATCCACCTTCGCGCATATGCGCCTTATTAGCCTTAATATAGCACAAAACATTCTCAATTTCACTAGGATGCATTATTTATTTTTTAGTTATATTTTATTTGCTATTTCCGCATATTCGAAAGAATACAAAACACCGAAATTAGCCATAAACTCGAACTATATTCCAAATATGACAAACGTTTCTATTTTTCGCTTTATCTCGTTATCTTTTTGTTATCAGTGTCATACAGAAGAGTGAAATATGATTGATTTTGAGAATGAAGAGTGATGCAAAAAGGCTGTGGCGAGATGATTGCTCATTTCGTCACAGCCTTTTCTTATTTCTTATTTCCTATTTCTATTTTTTCAAAAATGGATCGTCGGAGATCTTGTGTTTACCTTCCATGGTTCTTGCGTTGTCCATGTTGAGGCTGTACTTCGGCGAGGAGAAGTCATATTCAGGGTTGTAGTAGTTCGTCTTTGCATCCCAGATGCCGGTGACGGTGTCAAAGGCGAGGTCGTTGGTGAAGACCTGGTGTTCATGGGACTTCAGGGCTGGCATGAGGCCCGGGTGGGCTGCCTGGTAGGATGGCGAGAGGTAGACGAAGAACGGGATGTGGACCATGTCGTAGTAGAACGGGGACGCTGTGTGGTAGTGTTCCATGTTCTCGCCGTGGTCGGAGAAGTAGACCATGGTCTGGAGGTTCAGGTTCTTCTTCGCGTATTCGAAGATGTCGCGGATGACTTCGTCGTCATAGGCAATGGTCAGGTCATAGTCATGGTACGGGTCGCTAGACGGGATGCCGAGTTCGTCTCTCTTGTCGATCGGAACGCGGGCGAGGTAGGTGTAGTGGCTGCCGTCGATGTTGATGAAGATGACGCGTTTCTTGGCCGGCGGGAGTTTCTTCAGGACTTCCAAGGTGTAGCCGTCGTAGTTCTTTTCCCAGTAGGAGCCGTCGGAGCGTTCGGCGATCATGGTGACGCCGGCGCTGGAGAGGGAGCTTCTGTTGTGGAAGGAAATCCAGTCCGTGCGGTAGCCGGCTGCTTTGGCTACGTCGACCATGCTTACGACGTCAGCGAAGGATTTGTCATTGTACTGGTTGGCCGATGTCATGGCATAGGAAAGGGACATCAGCGTATTCGGGAAGTTCGAGTATGCCATGTAGCCCAGTGCGAAGTCCGGTGTATTGGCGACGAAAGAGAGCCATGGCGTCGTGTTTTCCGGATAGGACGGGTTGAATACTTTCATGTGGTCGCGGTTCGCGCTTTCGCCGATGATGACGATGTGCGTACCTTCTGTGATGCCTGCGCCGGGATCGACGAAGGTCATCTTCTTCACGTTCTTATCCAGGTTGTCCGTGAGTTTCTGGAGGAGCTGGAATTCGCTTCCCTTGCTGTCCATCGTACGGACGATAGTGATCGGGAAGACGTGGATGATCTGACGGTAGAAGCCGCCGAAGAAAAGGACGAAGAGGACGCCAAGTCCGATGAGGTATCCTTTGGACGTGCCGCGGAGCGGAGATTTCATGCCGCGCGCTGCCTTTACCATCGAATGGACAAAGGTGAAGGAAACGGCAAGAACAAAGAGGAAGGCAAAGACGGCGCCGATGATTCTGACAGGCGATCCCATCGTGGCCAGGAAATCATGGATTTCCTTCATATGGGTGGAACGGACGGCCATCATGGCGAACATGTCCATTTCCCCGCCAAAGAGGATGTAGTAGCCGATATAGATGAAGGGGCAGATTGTCATGAAGAAGGCGAAAAGGCCCGCAATGAGTTCCCAGAGGAAACGAAGCTTCGGCAGGCGCTGATTGATTTTCTCCGTAATTGTCAGGTAGACGTAAGGAAGCCCGAAAGCAACGCCGCCCAGGACATAGTAATCGCCGAGGTGCTTCTTTTCAGGAAGCGACGCGAAACCGTACGCCCAGGTGAAGGTCGCCATCCAGAGGATCGGCAGCACCGCCGCCCATGGGAAGAATTTCTTCAGGAACGCTTTGTCAAAGACAGAGAAAAGGCCCAGGGAAACAATGAGGAAAACCAGAACCCCCACGCCCAGACGCGGCTGGACATAGCTTCGAAGGTCCGGGAAATCCCCGCCCAGATGAAGGATCAGCGCAATCAAGAGCGACAGTCCCGCCGTCCAGGCTAATGACGGAAGAATGACTTTTTTCATACAATACCTCGCAATATATTTCGTGAATTCAAGAAATGTTCCTGTTTTCGTAAAACTTCCTTATTATATCATGAAAAATAAAACTCACGTAATAATCATGCGAAAGATACATAAGCTAAGAAATAATGAATAAAACATTGGAAAAAGATGGGAGGATGGTGATAAAAATGGACAAACGAGCTGAGGCTCGAGAAAATAAGCAATGAACCCCTTTCGTTGCCTCCGGCGCCACTTTCCCCTAACGGGGACAGCTAAACCTCGCTTCGATCATGGTGATCAACCGGGGACGCGGACAAAAAGTTGGACCAATTGACAGAGGTGTCAGGAGGTCAATTTA